>Ga0156547_120_pt4 | contig 81592 bp, 82 predicted proteins | sample RifOxyB2_FD_111942 | JGI IMG/M metagenome (GOLD analysis project Ga0156547, IMG submission 111942) | Candidatus Uhrbacteria bacterium RIFOXYB2_FULL_57_15
CGCCGACGGACACGGACGCGACCACGCTCTCCTTCACGCTCACAGAAGCACAGCGTGTTGCAGCCATTGCCATTTCCGGTACGGCCGGTGGTGACGCCGGAGCGGTCGTGCTCGACGTGGACGCGCTTGCCGTGACAGACATGGCAACAAACACAAACCTCGTTGATCTTAACAACACAGTCACAGAAACAGCGGACACCACGGCACCGACCATAACAGCGATTGAAGTGCAGGACACGGATTTCGATGGTATTATCGAAACCATCGCGCTTACATTCTCGGAGCCAATTTTGACCGCGTCGGCCGGAGCAAATGGTTTCGACGTAACGTCTGCGGCTAATCATGGAACATGCACCGCAGAATCTATTACTCCGAACTCAACAACAAGCCGCAACCTTACGGTCACCTGCACGTCAGCCTATACGGCGGTCGGTGATATGAATGTCGTATTAACGGCAAACGCCGGCATGAGGGACATTGCCCTTAACCAAATCGCGACCGTTACTTTGACATCAGCTTCGTCTCCGGCAATTACGGATGCCGCGGATCCGGTCTTGATGTCAACGAGTCCTGCTTCCGCCGGTACGTCCGTTGCGACGGATGCAGACGTGATTCTGACCTTCTCCGAGCCAATGAACACGACCTTCGCGGAGGGAACGGAGTTCGCACAGACGCCGGATGCGACCACGTGGTCGTCTGTCGCGTCGTCGAGCAACAAGGTAATCACGCTTTCTCATTCCAATGACTTCAATTGCAACACCTCCTATACGATGGTGCTCGATGAAGCAGAGATTGCCTCGGCCGCAGCGGAAGCCCTTCTTACTACTGGTCCGGAAGATGGCACATGGTCGTTCACTATCCGCTCCTGCGGAGGTAGTGGCAGCGGTGGTGGCGGTTCGAGCACAGTAACAAGCACAACCGCTGTTATTACGCTTAGCAACCCCGATGACGGTGATTCATTGGATGGCGGCGAAGACGTGACCGTGACATGGTCCACCTCCGGTTCTGGCCATGACACGATCTCGCTCGCTTACTCAACCAATGCTGGTCTGACGTATTCGGAAATCGCGTACAATGTGGACGAAGACGACGGTTCGTACGCGTGGACCGTTCCAGATATCGACGCAACGGACGCGATTCTAAAGATTACGTCCTACGATTCAGGAAAGGGGACGCTTGATACGGACACGGTTACCATTGACATTGTCGCCTCCTCGGCCAGTAATGAGGAGGCAGATGCGGGAACAACCACGGAAGGTGCCGAATGGAGCGATAACGACGAGCATTATAATGCGCCGGGATCCGGTGAGTATGGTGCATCCCCGTTCGATGGCTCCGAGCAAGAAATCTCGGAAGTCTCTGCGGGATGGTTCATTCGTACCAATGGTTCGTCGTCGGTGTACTACGTCGATGAGAACCACGAACGTTTCGTGTTCTGGGACACGAACACATTCTTCACCTGGTCTGACTCATGGGATGATATTGTCTGGGTCACGGACGCGACGCTTCCGACCCTGACGCTCGGTGACGTGATGCTTCCGCAACCAGGAGTGACGCTCGTGAAGATTCAGAGCGATCCGAAGGTGTATGCCATCGACGTGGATTCGGATGGCAACTACCTGCTGCGCTGGATCCCGACCGAGGAGATTGCCATCACGTTGTATGGCGAATCCTGGGCCGATTACGTGATCGATCTCGACTCCACCGTCTTCTCGAAGTTCGAGACGGGTGAGGATATGTCAGAGAGCGATGACGTGGATACCAGCATCATGAAGACGCGCGTCGAGCTCGCTGAGCTCGCCCAATAGAACGGATAAACGGCGAATGACAGAAGGTTCGAACCAAACGCCGCCCACTCGGGCGGCGTTTGGATTAAAAAACCTGAACGCACGCGGTGTGGTTCAGGTCGTGAGAGTGAATTCGGGCGTCTTGACGAGGAGATAAGACGTGCCAAGTGTTCCGTCGGGAAAGAGGTTGAGACTCATGCATCGGCTCCCCTCGAAGTTCCAGTAGGTGATCTCCATGCCATGGTAGTCCATGACGGAATTCCCCTTGAATGACCCAATCACGGGCCAGTCCTGAGGAAGCGCCCAGTCTCGTGTCTCACCATACAGCCTCCGGAGCACCAGTCGTCTCACGCCGATGCGGTGGCAGTCTGCCGCGAAGTCGCCGAGCTCAGAAACGTTGTGCTCGTTTAGGACACAGGATACCTTCACTGGAATCCGCGCCTCGCGGATGATACGCGCCAGGTCGGGAACGCGTCTGGATCCCATCATTTTCGCGTACGTATCTGGATGGAACGATGGAAACGAAATGCACGCTCGATCGTAGAGGTTCAGGACCTTGATTTTTCGCAGAGCGAGAACCCCATTGGTGTGGATCGAAAACCGCGCGTCCGCATGAAGGCGTTCCCGCAGGAGTGCCAGGAGCTTTGCCTCGTGTTGGTAGAGCTGTGGATCCGTGGTCGTTCCCGTGAACACGATTTGGCGGACGCAATGTTCATTCGCCGCGTCGACGAACGCGTCGATTCCGCGCGGAGGGAATACGCCCAGATTGTCTTGGTTTACGTGCATTGGAATTAGCTTTCCAATGCACCAGGGGCACGCGCGATTGCACGGGCCCGCGAACAGGACATTCGCGAAGTCATACATGTATCCTCTCCCTTGCCATCATGTCGACAGCGCGATGGCTGTGGTCCGTGTCCTCATGCAGTCCGCGTCGCGGTCGATTAGGTGCCGCTGGATGCTGGGGGCAAAGAACAGGGCAATGATCCCGTTGACCTGTGCGACTCCCTCATGCGTCAAGCTCAGGGCGTGAGGCGTGTACGCCATGAGGCCGTTCTCGAGGACGAATTCGATCTCCGGACCGTATGCTTCTTCCAGCTGGATGCCGAACTTGGCCCGAAATGCCTCGCGGTTGATTTCTCCGAAGTAGAAGCTGACCGCGCACATCTTTCCCATCATCTGCCGCGCAGGGAGGTCATAGAGATCCTGGAGCGGAAGCCGGCCTTTGGCGACCGCGCTCAGGTAAGGCGCAAGATTCTTGCCCGCGGAGCCGGCATTGTAGGAGATTGTGGTATGCGTGGAGGTCTGCGCGCCCAGTCCAAGCCCGAGGTACGGCATACCGTCGATGACACGCCGTGCCAGATATGAGCTAGTCCCCACGTCGCCCGGGATGCGGCTGTAGGTGGTTTTTCCGTGGTTGGCCTGATAGCCAGCGTCCGAAAGCATGGCCTTGGCCAGTCGCATGAGCGACCGCACGTCTTCAAGGATCACGCCTTGCGCCTGGTGGGAGATGCGCGTCAGCTTGTAGCGCATCCGGTACAGGGTGATGTACTCCGGACTGAGGTCGATGGCATGTGCGAGCGTTGCCCGCCAGCTTTCAAGCGACTGGCCGGCGAATCCGTACATGAGGTCGACGTTGAGGCGCTGGAATCCGGCCGCGCGGATGTTGTCAACGGCAACCCGATGCCGTTCGATTCCGTTTGCGGATCGATTGAGGGCCATGAGCAGGTCGGGCTGAATGACCTGGATGCCCATGCTGATCCGGTCGATGCCCATGCGTCGGTACGCCGCGATCTTGTCGGGCTCGGCCGCGGCGATCTTCGGGGTGGTTTCGATGCTGATGTCCGCTCCGGCCGCAAAAACATAGCGTGCGCGCACCGTCTCTACCAGCCGGGCGATCTGCTCGGCGGGAACGAACGACGGCGTGCCTCCGCCGATGTCAAAGCCGTGTACGAGATGGTCGTGACCGCTCACGATGTCTCCGTACAGGTCGAGCTCACGGAAAAGCGCGCTCATGTACGCGTTCGTTTCCGACAGCTCATCGCGACCGACCACGGTATATTCGCAGAATGCGCATCGGGTTTCGCAGAACGGGATGTGCGCGTAGAGGCACAGATCCGTGATACCGCTCCAGGCGCCATGGACGGTCTCTTCGTGTCGGTCGGGCCGGACGCGATACGGCCCCCAGGTGGAGCCATGCGCGATGGGGTAGGCCGTGTTGGAGATGTGGTGACTGCAAAGCCCGGCCGCGAATACAATCGCTGGGTCGTAGCGAATGACGTCGGCTTGAACCGGAGACGGCCAGGAACGGGCGGTGCGTTCAGACATGATGTTCTCCGATCGATTCGATTGTGATGGAGCGCAAGGCACTACTTAGTGTCTTATAAACACATAGTAAGCTTTGTAGAAAATCGCGTCAATGGAAAAGAACGAAGCGCCCAGTATGACAAAAAAAAGAACGAGGGTCAAGCATTCTGCTCAACCGCCGTCAGGGTTTGGGTCAGGTATTCCGTGAGAGGGAGAATGGACGCAAGCCCCTCATTTCGCCACATGGCAACGAGCTCTGGGCCATCCTCGGAGAGCATGTCGTTTCCCGCCTCGCAGTCGCGCATGGCCGCGAGTACGTCCGGCGCGAGCGCCTGCCGGCCAACCAGCTCGTCCATCATCACGAACCAGTCGTCGAACGATACCACGAAGGACGCGAGCTCTTCCGTGTCCACGCCGCACCGCTTTGCATGGAACGCGGCCCAGAGGAAATGGCCTCCCCGGACGATGCAATCGGAGACCAGGTCTTCGTCAACCTCGCCCCCATCTTCGTCCGCTTCTTGCCGAAGCGCGTCGAGCAGACAATAGAACACGTACGCGGCATTCACCACGACCGAGGGATCCGCGAGCATCTCGCAATCGACGACCTCATCGTTGTCGAGCGGATGTTCGAGCGCGGTCTCCACGTTGAGCAGCTGGTTGGTGACGAACTCGTAGAATTGGCACGCCTCTTCCGCGGGGTCGTCGGTTTGAACGCGGTCCATCTGCTCCCACAGTTCCGCATACCGTTGGAACAGCTCCGCGAACGTCCGCGCGTCCTCGTAACGCAGGCCTACGTTCCGGGCGTGGACGGAGAGGGTGATGCCGTACAGGCGGTCCTGTGGATCCGGGACTGACTCGGCGAGCTCACCCGCGGCGCGGAACCAGGCGCTTACGATGCTGATGCGCGCGCGGCTTGCCAGGCGTTGGGAGATCGCGTTGAGGGTTTCGATCCACTCGTCGGGACCGAGGAGCCCGTCGGTTTCGAAGCTCGCGCGGTTTAACCACGCGACACGGGCTTCATCCGTCTTCACTCGCTGGTTGGCGTCCACGCGTTCCCTGAGTTTGCGCAGTCGGTCGGACATGGCATACCTCCACGGCAAACACTAACAGTCGAAAAAGCTCGCGTCAATTACGCGAGCATCTGTGCGGTGGCAACGACGGCCTCGCGGGCATACGGGCGCACGCGCGGCTGGATTTGTTCCGGGTCAATTTCCGGCCCGAGGATTCCAAGGCCGATCGGCTTCATGAATTCCAGCATGAGGCGAATGATCGCCTCATAGACCACCTCGCCCATGACAAGGCCATGCTTTGTCTGACCCCGTTCGATGATGCCGAGTGCCACGCAGCCCTGCACGTCGTCGCGCTGGAGAAGACGCTTGAGTGCGAGCGGTTTTTCAATGGAGCCATGCACCCAAACTTCCTCGATAATCGTCAGGCCTTTTTCAGCGGCGGTTTTGCGTGCCTCATCAAGCATTTCGTCTGCCTCATTCTTGTGAAACGAACCGAGAACAATGGCGATGTTGGGCATACGTGATAGACTTAAATATATACGTACCATGACATAAGCCATTCAATATGACAAGAAAATTTTTGCTGTTGCCTGCTGTTCTCGGCTTCGTCGCGGCATCTTTGCTGATTTGGCATTTCTTCGCGGCAAATCAAACCCAGCAGGCGCCGGAAGTCCTGCCAGACGTATCTTCGGCAGAATCTATCAATTTTGTGAATTCCGTTCCGCTCGCTCATTCTGAGGTTTATGACCTTGCCGGAATCATATCCGGGCCGTCCCAGCCCACTGATTCTCCAGCACCGGATTTGACCGAGCGGTATCAACAGATCGGCGTTACGTCCGTTCGAAATAACGATTATTTCGATGACCGCCTGGATATCGAGGGGATATTTAACTGTGGCGGTTCCACGTATCCATCTTGGGAAGGATGCGATGCGACGCAGGATCGCTTTTACGATTGGGATGCAAGCGATGCCCTCGTTCAAACGATTTCCGATGGCGGCTTCGACCTCTTTCTGCGATTGGGCGGAGAGTGGGAAAATGCGAATCCCCACCATGACTTCAAGGGGCCGCAAAATGCAAGACAGGTGGCAAACTGGATTGTCGCCGCAAATAAGGTTGCCGATCGTTATGCGACGTCTGGCGAGTATTTGAACATCTGGACCGAATATCCCGGGACGCAATTTTGGGATGGAACGGCCGCTGAATTTAATGACTTTTTCGTCAAGGCTTATCAGGAGATCAAGGCAAGGCATTCCGACATGCAGGTCGGCGGCCCAGGATTCGGAGCCGGCATTTCCGTGTCGGTTGGGGAAGGGAGACTGCCGAGCGCGGCCCTTACCTTTTTGGACGGACTTTATCACAGCCATGTGCGTCCCGATTGGATCGGCTGGCATTTGTTTTCTTCTGATCCGGCAGAATACGGCGCGGTTGGTTCCGCATGGCGCGACGTGCTTGACGGTTCAGGTGAATTTACCGATGTCCCATGGGCGGGCACCGGCTTTTTCAACGGCGTGGAACTCATTTGTGACGCGTATGGTTTGGCAACGACCCAGATGGAGAACGGCGAGATGAAGTCACTGACAGCAAATGAGGCCGATCGATTGCACAACGGCGGGCAGGGAGCAGCTCTTCAAACGGCAGCGTGGATCGCGCTTCAATCAACGGATACCACGCGCGCATATTATTATCGCGGAGGCGATCCAAAATCTTCTCCATCTGGCAAAGGAGTCCGTTCCGGAAATGTCGGGTTATTTTACGGCGACGCACAGGCAACGCCGAAACCGTCTGCGTTCGCGTTTGAACTTCGGACACGACTCGCGCGTTCGTATGCAAACCTGGAATCCGTCCTGACTCCGAGTGAAACGGGCATCTCCGGGATTTGGGCTCTTAGCGCGAGCTCGAAAAATGAGGGATCCGCGATGCTATTCGCGAACACGTCAGAATCGAACGCAGTTCTTTCCGCTGAATTTGACAATGGCACGGCGTATCTGGTTGACGATACCCGTGACGGAACAAAAGGCGCTCCAATTTCTGGAAGCGCGTTTGACCTGCCAGGCATGAGCGCGTTGCTCGTGATAATCAACTGACCGAATGCTCGCGTAGGTACGTTTCGACCGTATCGACGATCGCCTGGGTCTTCGAGTCGATTTCCACGTTGACCTTGTCGCCCGGCTTCTTGAGGCCAAAGGTTGTCATGGTAAGCGTTTCCGGGATAAGCCATACCGTGAACGTGCCGGCATTGGAATGCGCGTCAACGACTGTGAGCGAACAGCCGTCGAGCGCGACGAAGCCTTTTTTTAAGATGTATTTCATCCATTCCGTTGGCACGCGGAAGGTGATGGCGCAGTTGTTTTCGGACGTGTCAACCGAGAGAATTTCTCCCATGCCCGTCACATGGCCGGACACGATGTGTCCGCCCACCTCATCGCCGACGCAATACGACCGTTCGACGTTCACGCGCGATCCCTCATGGATACGGCCGATGGTGGTTTTGTCGAGCGTTTCCTGCATGGCGTCGAACGTCGCCCTGTTGCCATCGACAATGGTCGCGGTCAGGCATGTCCCGTCGATCGCGACGGACGCGCCAATTTGTAGACCCGCCGCATATTCGGAAGGGAATTCCACCATGAACGTGCGTAGTCCGGTCCGGTCTTCGACGGACACGACCGTTCCGAGTCCTTTGACAATGCCTGTAAACATAGTATCCACATCCTACAGCCTTCCTTCGTTTTTTTACAACCTATGATATAATTTCGTCATGCTCATGGAGGAATTGTTTTTTGAGATCGGCGCCATCATCGTCGTCGCGGCCGCAAGCGCGATGGTGATTTCGCGTTTGCGGCTTCCGCTCGTGATCGCGTATATCCTGACCGGGATTCTCGTGGGACCGAGCGTGTTTGCCCTGACGCGCAGCCCGGAAATTTTCGAGGCGATGTCAAAGATCGGGGTCGCATTTCTTTTGTTTACCGTCGGACTTGGATTGAATTGGCGCAACGTTCGCGACGTGGGCGGCATCGCGCTCGCGACCGGAGTCGGACAGGTAGTCGTTACGTCGTTCATTGGGTTCGCTATCGGGCAAATGCTTGGGTTTGACGCGCTGACGAGCCTATATATCGCGGTCGCCTTCTCATTCTCAAGCACGATCATCATCGTCAAGCTACTATACGACAAAGATGAGCTCGATACGCTGTACGGCCGCATTAGCGTCGGGTTTCTGCTCGTACAGGATCTTATTGCCATGTTCATCCTGCTTGGCCTTGGGGCGCTTGGAACGGGCGCGAGCGTCCCGAACGTGGTGACGCAGACCCTCGTAAAGATTGCGCTGCTCATTCCCTTGTTCTGGATCGTTTCAACGTATGTGACGCCGCGACTCGTGGCATACGCCGCAAAGTCGCAGGAGCTTTTGTTCGTCTTTTCCATTGGGTGGTGCTTTCTTGTCGCTGGGCTGCTGTATTGGCTCGGGTTCGGCGTGGAGATGGGGGCGCTGGTGGCGGGCATCACGCTTTCCGGGACGATTTTCGAGCGTGAGATCAACGCGCGCATTCGGTCGCTGCGTGACTTTTTTCTTCTCATATTTTTCGTCGTTCTCGGCACGCGGCTTAGCATGGCCTCGATTGGAACCGTCATCGTCCCGACGATCGTGTTTTCCGCGTACGTGCTGGTTGGCAACCCGATTCTGGCCATGCTTGTGATGCGTGCGCTCGGGTATCATCCGCGTACCGGATTTTTGTCTGGGACCACGGTCGCGCAGATTTCCGAGTTTTCATTTATTGTGCTTGCCGCCGGGATCGCGCTTGGCCACCTGGACGAAACCGTGTTGACCATCGCGACCGCCGTCGGCGTGATTACGATTGGCGTGTCATCGTTCGTCATTCACCACAACGATCAGATTTACGAAATCTGTCGGCCGTTTTTCCGTTTTCTTGAACCGAAGCGAATGTTGGCGCAGGAACGTCCGCGGGAACGCGTGCCCGCCAAGATGTTTTTGTTTGGTCTTCATCATATTGGCTTGGCGGCCCTTCGCGCGTTCGAGGACATCCGGCAGCCATTCGTGGTGGTAGATTTTGATCCGACCGTGATTCGAAATCTGGTTGCGACCAATGTTCCCGCATTGTACGGCGACGTAAGCGATGAGAATTTTTTGGAGGAGATTGGCGTCGAGCGCGCGACCTTCATCGTATCTACCATTCCGGAAGTGAGCGTCAGCCTGGAAATTTTAGGGTATTTGCGCTCCAAGAAGTTCAAAGGGACGGTGATCGTGTCCGCGCGGCTGCCAGAAGAAGCCGCGAAGTGTTATGCCGCTGGAGCGACGTTCGTCATCATTCCGACGATGCTTGGGGGCGAAAAATTGCGTGAGCTACTGACGGATAAAAAAACTCGCAGGCAATCCTGGGAACAATTGGCACGTCGGGTTGGACAAATGGCTTAAAATGTGCTATCCTGAAATCCATGAATGAACGCTCGCGCATGCCAGACATAGAGGCCATGAAAGCCGCCGACCGACAAAAGCGAGCTGATTTGGCTTGGGTGAAAGCCGCCCCAGGACGTCGGCTGGTTGGTGGACGGCGCATGGAGGCAGGCGCGCCTAAGGAGCAGAATCAGGAAATCGTTCGACCAGAAACGCAACGGGCACAGGAACGGAAGGCCGTACCGGAGAAATCGGATCGCGCGGCGGTGGAACGGGCGGCCGAGGATCGAGCGCGGGAGCGCAAAATTGAAAGCGCGCGGTCCACGATGGAGCAGATCGCGACGCAGATCGCCTCGGTTGCCGCAAAAGCGCGCGGCGCGGAGGCAACGGGCGATGAACACGCGAAGGCTCAGTGGGCAGCCGTGAAACGCAGTTTGGAACAGGAAATGGCAAAGCAGCGCGCAAATATGGAACAATTTAAAAAAGCTGCGTAGAAAAAAAGCGGTTGCATCTGCCACGCTTGACGAATCACCGAGAAGCTGATAGCGTCGGAACTCATCCTGGAGGGTCAAATGCTCGCCTCAAGCGCAACGCCGCCCCTGGCGTTTCCGGCCGACGTGGCCGCGGCGCGCGAGGAGCGCGCATTCGATTGCATCGTGTCCGTCGAGCTGCGAAGCCAGTTGCCGTCGCCGCGGATGCGGATCCGGACGACTCCGGGAGGGACTGACCTCCGGTGGCTCACGAACGCAGTGATCGTGCTCCATGCCGTCGGTGCCATTCCGGTGGTCGGTCGCGTTACACAGTGGCGCGACGTCGATTCGCGTGACGTCATCGTCACGCTCGGAGACGCCTCGACTTCGCTAAACGGCCTAGCCGAGGGTCAGATGCCCCAGGAGGGATTCGTCACCGTCCTTTCTGGCGGTCGGTCTCGTCGCTTCCCGCTTCACGCGCCCTAACTGGCGCTTTTTTGATGCATGTGCGTAATTCCGGTATCCTGGTGTCATATGGCACAAAGCTTTTGGAGAAAGATTTTTGGGGCGTCGCCGACGTTTTTTTCAGGTGATCCGGCAATGGATCGGGGCGTAAAAGAGAAGAAGGAACGCCGCGTCGAGGCTAAGGAACTCCCGCCATATCCGGTCGGTTCCGCGACCGAGGCATCACCCAGGCATCCGGATGTGAACCAGGACGCGTTCGTCGTGGATGCGAAGCGACAGCTGCTGATGGTCGCGGACGGCGTGACCGCTTCGACGGGAGGGGAGCACGCAAGCGATGCTGCGCGCCAGGCAACGGAAGACCTTTCCGAAACGCTCGACGAAATGATTCAGGACGCACGCGAGGAAACCGGTGTCCCATATCTCACTCTCGAGCAGGCTTCCTCGGTCATGGACGCACATTTCCGTTCCATTGCCGACCGTGTCAAGGATGCTGTATCTCTGGATGACGCTAGGAAATATCGTGCTGCCACAACCCTCATGACGGCAAAGGTGTTTGAGACGGCTCCAAGCGAAACGTATGCGATCGTGAAGAGCATCGGTGATTGCCAGGCCATGGTGCTGCGTGTGGATGGACGGTTGGAATGCATTGACATCGAGGAGGATAGCGCGTTCGCGGAACGGATTCGCAACGGCGAGCTTTCCGAGGATGAAGCATATCTGATCTATGAAAGCGGGAGCCAGGCGGAATTCGTGAAAAGCTTCCTGGAATATCAGGCCGAATTAGGAATGGTTCCTCGAAATGCGGCTGAACTGGTAACCGACACTTCCGAGAATTTCGAGCGGTGGGATCTTGTGCCAGATTCGATGCGGACGAAGCTAAGGCAGCTGTTGAAACTATTCAATAACTACTACAGTGGAGCGAGACCCGAACGGTCCGTTGTTACTCAGTATGTTGGAAACGCGCCGGGCGTCGAACTTCGAGTTCATTCGGCGATAATCAGGTTAGATCCTGGAGACAGGTTGTTTATTACATCGGATGGGATCGATGCGTTGAAGCAGTCGCAAATTCGGGATGCCCTTGCCCGCGGGGCAACGCCTGAACAGTCCGCGCGCATGTTGGTTTCCGATGCGGCTGAGGCGAATAGCAAGGGCGACTATCTTTCGGAATCGGGCGAAGTCCTCGAAGTTGGGAAGAGTGATTTGCGTGCAAAGCCCGATGACATTACCGTGGTCGGTTTGGAAGTTCCTCGTTTGGAAATCCGTCCGTGGCGACGGCTCGTTGAGGCTGGATTCGAGGATGACGTTGCGTACGCGCAAGGGACCATCGATGACCTTGTCCGCGAACTCGAGGCATTTCGTGCCGCCCATCCAGAGTTGCAAGATTTGGGAATGATCGAAGCGACTGGCAACGATGTCAAGTCGCGCGCCGCATATGTCAAGATTATTGGAAGGTATGCTCGGCAGTATCCAGATGGCGTGGAAGGGTTGAAACGCGACGTCCAGCCGTTTCTTGCGGAGGAGCGTGCCATCCTGGGTCGGATAGAGGCCATGCAAAGCGAACTGACGCTTGCGCAGGCACGGCAGCAGCGATTTGAAACAGAACGAGCGGCGCGGAAAAACGATCCGGAATCCCCGGTGTGGCGGAAACGCGTGGAGAATGCCCGCGCGCGCGTGGTGCAGTTGAAGCGCCTCGCGGACATGTCGCGCGCGCAAGCGGACGTGAAAGCAGTGGAAGCGGCTCGACGGAAAGCCATGGCGTTGGCAGACAACTCATAAAAACCCAGGAAACGTTGCCTTGACAGCATGGGTTAGCACTCGTACAATACGAGTGCTAATTTTTTTGCTATGCCACTTGAGCCGCGGCAGGAGGCTATCCTCAAATGCATCGTCGATGAATTCATCCGGCACGCGGAGCCGGTTGGTTCGAGATTGGTCGCCGAGGCATACGGACAGGTGTCGCCCGCGACCATTCGCAACGACATGGTCGCGCTCGAGGACGCGGGATACATCGCGCAGCCGCACACCTCGGCCGGGCGCGTACCCACCGAAAAGGCATACGTGTATTATCTTCAACATTTCGTGGAGGCCCGACGCGAGGACGCGGAACCGCAGAAACGCGTGCGCGACGCGGTTCGTGACATGGATGACAACGACGATGGCGTGCGGTCGCTCGCGCGTACCCTGGTAGATCTCTCCGGCGAAATGGCGCTGGTGGCCATTGATCCGCGACGCAGCTACTACTGCGGGGTCGCCAACCTGTTCGATAAGCCGGACTTTGGCGAATTGTCCGTGGTGCGTGAGCTCTCCCGTTTTCTCGACCGGTTCGATGACGTCGTGGGCGAAGTGTTCGACCGCGTGGCCGCGGAACCGCAGGTGCTCATCGGAAGCGAAAATCCATTCGGAAAGGACATGTCGGCCGTGATGATTAAGTGTCGGCTTCCAAACGGACGCATTGGCATCCTGGGCATCCTTGGTCCCATGCGCATGGATTACGAGCGCAATATCGGTTTGATGGAAGACATTCGCGACATTCTTGATGAGTAATATGAGTGACGAAGAAATTATAAAAGACAACACCGCCGAATATTTGGCCGGATGGAAGCGCGCGCTGGCCGATTATGACAATTTAAAAAAAGATCTTTCACGCGAGCGCGGCGACATGCGCGCCAATGCCATCGCGGACGCGGTCATGCGCATCATCCCGGTGCTCGATAACTTCGACGTTGCCACGCGGTTTGTTCCGGAGGAGATCGATGAAAAGCTGCGCAATTGGCTCACCGGCATTCTCTTCATCCAAACGCAGCTCGAGGAGGCCATCAAAGGCATGGGCGCCGAGCCCTACGGAAGCGTCGGCGACCCGTTCGACGCGAATCTCCACGACGCGGTCGGTGAACGCGAGGACGCCACGTCAACGCCCGGGACTATCCTCGAAATCGTCGCCCGCGGCTGGAAAATCGCCGATCGCGTCGTTCGCCCAGCAAAAGTAATCACCCGCACTCAGTAACTCCGCCACTCCACCACTTTACAACTTTGTCACTTATCATCCCCCTATGCCAAAAATTCTTGGAATCGACCTTGGAACGACGAACTCATGCATGGCCATTATCGAGGGAGGCCAGCCAAAGGTGTTGGAAAATCGGGAAGGGGCGCGCACCACGCCGTCCATTGTCGCAACGACAAAGAGCGGCGAACGACTCGTGGGCACGCCGGCAAAGCGCCAGGCCGTGACCAACGCGGAGCACACGCTGTTTTCGATCAAGCGACTGATTGGTCGTCGTTTTGACGATGCCGACGTCCAGCGCGACATCAAGATGATGCCGTACAAAATCGTGAAGCGTGGCGACGGGATTGCCGTGACCATGGGCGAAAAGGAATACTCGCCGGAGGAAATTTCCGCGATGGTACTCGGCAAGCTCAAGGCCGACGCGGAAGAAAAGCTTGGCGAAAAGATCACGCAGGCCGTGATTACCGTCCCGGCATACTTTGACGACGCGCAGCGCAATGCCACCAAGGTCGCCGGTGAAATCGCGGGCCTTGAGGTACTGCGCATTATCAACGAGCCGACCGCGGCCGCGCTCGCCTACGGCTTCGACAAGAAGAAGGGCGAGCAGGTGATGGTGTACGACCTTGGCGGCGGCACCTTCGACGTGTCCGTGCTCGACGTGTCGGCCGATACCGTGGAAGTGAAGGCGACCAACGGCGACACGCACCTCGGCGGCGACGACTTTGATCGCCGCGTCATCGATTGGATCGTGGATGAGTTTCGCAAGGCGGAAGGGATCGACCTTGGCAAGGATCCGCTCGCGCTCCAGCGCATCAAGGATGCGGCCGAACGCGCCAAGATCGAGTTGTCTACCGCGCAGACCACGGAAGTCAACCAGCCGTTCATTACCTCGGACGCCAACGGCCCAAAGCACCTTGCATTGACGCTTTCGCGTGCCAAGCTTGAGGAAATTGTGCGCGATCTCGTCGAAAAGACGCTGATTCCGGTACGCAAGGCGCTTGAAGACGCCAAGATGGACAAGGCGGCCATCAATGAAATTGTCATGGTCGGCGGAATGACCCGCATGCCGCTCGTCCAGAAGATGGTCGAGGAGTTTTTCGGGAAGAAGCCGAATATCACCGTGAATCCCGACGAGGTCGTTGCCATCGGCGCGGCCGTGCAAGGAGGCGTGCTCCAAGGCGAGGTCAAGGACGTGCTGTTGCTTGACGTGACCCCGTTGTCACTCGGCATCGAGACCATGGGCGGCGTTTCCACGAAGCTCATTGAGCGCAACACCACCATCCCAACGTCGAAGTCACAAATCTTTTCGACCGCGGCCGACAATCAGAACACGGTGGAGATCCACGTGCTTCAGGGTGAGCGCGAGATGGCCGGCGACAACAAGACGCTTGGACGTTTTACGCTTTCGGGTATCCCGATGGCCCCGCGTGGCGTCCCGCAGGTGGAAGTAAAGTTTGATATCGACGCGAATGGTATTTTGAACGTGTCCGCGACCGACAAGGGCACGGGCAAGAGCCAGCAAATTACGATCACCGCTTCGACCGGGCTCTCCAAGGAAGAGGTCGAACGCATGAAGAAGGACGCCGAGCTCCATGCCGAGGAAGACAAGAAAAAGAAAGAGATGATCGAGCACCGTAACCTGGCCGACACGATGATTTACACGGCCGAGAAGATGCTGAAGGACGCGGGCGACAAGGCGACTGAGGAGGAAAAGAAGGAAATCGAGGAAAAGATTGTCGCGCTCAAGGCCGTGAAGGATGGCGACGATCATGAGGCCATCAAGAAGGCCGCGGACGAGCTTTCGACCGTGGCGCAGAAGGTAGGCGCGAAAATGTATCAGGGACAACAGGGAACGCAGGAATCAAAGGAATCAGAGGAATCAAAGGAGTCGAAGGATTCGGAAGAGCCGATCGACACGAAGGCCGAGGAAAAATAACGTATGGCCAAGACGCAGACGCATGCCGCGCGGTCGCTTGACGAACAGTTCGTCGCGTACTTTGAGTACGACGAAGGGTGCGTGAAGACGACCGAGGGGGTGATTCCGCCTCCGACGAACTGTTCGGAGACGGTTCAGACGCTCTATGGCATCGCGTCGTGGCATCTGTTTTCGGCCATTGTCGCGGCTGCATTTCTCGGCATGATGATTTCGCTGACCATGTCCGTGTTCGCGAAGGACGGCGGGCACTAGGAGCCCCGTCTTCCGCCCTCATAAATTGACTCAACTCTCGATTATTTGTGGCTAAAGACTATTACAACGTACTTGGCGTAAACAAATCAGCGTCGCAGGATGAAATTAAGGCTGCGTTTCGCAGGCTTGCGCACCAGTATCATCCGGACAAACCAACGGGCAACGAAGCAAAGTTCAAGGAAATCAATGAGGCTTATCAGGTGGTCGGTGATTCGGAAAAGCGTGCGAAGTACGATCGGTTCGGGTCCGCGGCGTTCGACGGGAACGGCGGTGGCGGCCAAGGATTCGGAGGGTTTGACTTTTCCGGCTTTGGCGGACAGGGAGGCGGATTCGAGGATCTTGGCGACCTGTTTGGAGGCATGTTTGGGTTTGGCGGCGGTCGCGGACCGCGCGAACCGCGAGGGTCCGACATTCAGGTGGACGTGGAGCTGACATTTCGCGATTCCGTGTTCGGCGCGGACAAGGAGATTTCGCTCTCGAAGTTCGATACGTGCGAACGGTGCGACGGAGTGGGCGCGGAACCAGGGACCAAGCTCAACAATTGTTCCGATTGCGGAGGGAAGGGCGTGAAGATCGTGAGCCAACGAACGGTTCTTGGCACGTTTCAGACCAAGGCTCCGTGTCACGCGTGCGAGGGCGAAGGAAAGATTCCGGAGAAACGCTGTACTGCCTGCCATGGCGACGGCGTGACACGAGGGAAAAAAACGTTGTCCGTGCACGTCCCGTCCGGCGTGGAGAACGGCAACGTGCTGCGCGTGCGCGGCGCGGGCGAGGCGGTGCGCGGCGGAAAGCCTGGCGATCTGTTCGTCCGTTTGCACATCAAGAACGACACGCGGTTCGCGCGCGAGGGATCGACCATCTACTCGACGCTTCGCATCGGCTTCACCCAGGCCGCGCTTGGCGCGTCCGTTGAAACGGAAACCGTTGACGGGCCGACCACGGTCATCATCGAGGCAGGCACCCAGGGCGGCACGGAAATTCGCGTGCGCGGCAAGGGCGTGGTTACCGGCACCCACCGTGGCGACCATGTGTTCGTCGTGGAAGTCGCGACCCCGACTAAGCTGTCGCGCGAGCAGCGAAAGTTACTCGAGGAGCTGGATTTGAAAGAATAATGTGTTCGAACTCCTTTCAAAAAACGGAAAGGCTCGCCGCGGGCGGATGACGCTGCCGCATGGGGTCGTAAAGACGCCTATCTTCATGCCGATCGCCACCAAGGGCGCGGTGAAGACGCTCTCGAGCGAGGATGTCGCGTCGCTTGGCGCGTCGATTTTATTGTCGAACACGTATCATTTGTTATTGCGTCCCGGGCTGGAGGGGATCGAGAAGCTCGGCGGGCTGCATCACCTGATGAACTGGGACAAGCCGATTTTGACGGATTCGGGCGGGTATCAGGTGTTTAGTTTGTCAAAGATGAACAAGACGACCGAGGAGGGCGTTGTGTTCCAGTCGCATATCGACGGGAAACGCATTAATTTGACCCCGGAGCTTTCCATGCGAATGCAGCGCGCGATCGGTTCGGACATTGTGATGCAGTTCGACGACGTTGCCGCGGGCGACTCGACGCGCCAGCGATATGAGGACGCGATGGAGCGGAGTCTGCGCTGGGCGAAGCGGTGTCGCGACACGTTCGACGTCACGACGCCGCACCATGGGGCCCCGGAGCTTCGGGCCACCCTATCGTCCTCACTCGGTCCGGACAAAGCCGGCCTCTCGCTCCGGGCGACAGGGAACCCGGCTCTTCGCCCCAATGGCGCTTCACTTTTCGGGATCGTTCAGGGTGGGACGCACGAGGATCTTCGCCAGCGGTCGTTGGAAGGGTTGGTGAATATCGGATTTGACGGATATGCCATCGGCGGGCTTTCCGTTGGCGAGAAGCGCGATGATGCCTATCGCATCACGGAATTCGTATGCGACCGATTACCCGAGGACAAGCCCCGATACTTCATGGGCGGAGGGATGCCGGAGGAGATCGTGCATTACGTCTCTGTGGGCGTGGATATGTTTGATTGCGTTTTGCCGACGCGCAATGCGCGGCATGGCACCTTGTTTGTGTGGGCCGACCATCCGTCAACGATTGATTTTAGAAAGCGTCCAGTTGATTTTTACAAGAAACTTCACGTTACGGCCGAGGCAAGCCAGTTCGACGAGTCGCCGGTCGACACGCACTGCGATTGCCTCACATGCAAGACGGTGAGCCGCGCATATTTGCGACACTTATTTTCCGTCGGCGAAATGCTTGCCATGCGTTTGGCAACCATCCATAATCTCCGATTCTACCTGCGGCTCATGGAAGAGCTTAGAAAAGAAAAAAGCGTCTAGGTCAGACGCAGAGGTGAGAGGATTCGGCCGGTGCCTTGGCAGCGCGATGACGCATCCGCTGGCGATCCTCGATGACCGCGTCGAGAATCGCGGCGATTTCCACGGATCCGCCACAGGTGGTTCGAACGAGGTTCGTGATGGTTCCGCGTTCGATTCCACGTAGCAGCGATTGCCTTTCGGCATGGTCGACGCACCCGCACGTCAGGATGACGAACTGCGCGTCAGGGCGTTCTAGTTGAACGGCGTTCATGAGCGCCAGCATCTCCATGAATGCGCGCGGCCCGGCGTACAGGGTCGCGATTAGCGACACGTCCGGTTCGACCCAGGTTCGCAGGAGATCGGGAAGATCTCGGGCAGCGAGCACGGGGTTGATTCCTGACAGCGCGATCGTGGTGAGGTTGCTTGTCGCGCGAATCTCCTCGCTATCCGTGACTCGGGCGATTCCGATGGGCCTGTAGCTTGCGACCAGGTGCGCCAGGGATGACGCATTGCCGGTCAGTTTGGGGAGAACGTCCTCGAGAAATCGAGGGAGGGGAAGAAAGGGGTCGGGATGCATGGGTCCTCGGACGGGTAAACGGTGGATCCGTTCACGAACGGGGAGTTTACTTGGGATCAAGGACGAAGTCAAGGATGCCTTGTGGACACGCCTGTGTTACAATATTGCCATATGATCATGCGCCTCATCCTTACCGAACTCGTCGGCGGGTTTTTGGCGTTGCCGGTATGGTGGTATACCCGCGGCCTTTCGATTATGTCCGATTGGGTCCGCCGCACGATTCGCGAGGCATCGGAAATGTTCGCGCTTGGGGTGTGGGTTCGCAACTTGTTCGTTCCCATGTACGGCGAGACCGAATGGAGCGGAAAGATCATCAGCTTTGGCGTGCGTATCGCGATGATCTTCGTGCGCGGAGTCGCCGTGGCATTTTGGACCGTGCTGGCGCTTGGCGCGTTTGCGGCGTACCTGGTTTCCTTGCCGCTTGCCGTGATTGGGGCGTTGTATCACGGAACCGGCTTATTGTTTTTTTAACGTCGCATGGCCACTCCTCCCACACCATCCGTCACATCGACTCCCGGCTACGGCATTTCCGTTGGCGGGAAGATTTATGTTTGGTCCGAGGCCCTGGATGAACAATCCCTTGCCCGTAAACAGTTACGTCGAGTCGCACGCGATTCAGTGAACGGGGCCGCGCTGGTCCTTGCTGCCATTTGTCTGCTCTGGTTCGGCTGGAGCGCCTATCTGTCGCAGGCGGCAACGATTTGGTCTGCCATGTGGCGCCCAAGCGCGGTCGGGCTTTCGTTTTCGCTCATGCTGCTGTTTGGGGCGTTCGTGTTCGAGCGCATGTGCGAGGTCGCTCGGCGGCGTTATCGGATCCCGGAGCGTGCGCGAGGCGCCGAACTTCCAGAAATCGTGGCGCCGGTACCCGAGGGCGAACGTTCGAATGTTGGGGACCTGTACCAGGGTGAGGCCATACGCGCGGTAGAAGAGGCCTACGCGCTCGCCGCGCGGTTCGGGCACTCCGCGGTGCATCCCTTGCATCTGTTCATCACCTCTCTTTCCCATGGCGATGTCCCGGTCGTTTTTGGGCGGCTTGGCATTCGGTTTGACGATGTGCGCGAACCGTTAAATCGCCGGTTGCTCACGTTGCCGGTCGGAGATGTTCCTTCCGTTTCGCCGGAATCGGAGCAGGTTCTTCTTGCGTCGTTCGTAAACGCCTATGCCCGGCATCGATCGGCCGTTTCCGTCATCGAGGTTTTTTATGAGGCCTATCAACAGGATGCGTTCATCCGGGAGCTTTTTTACGATCTGAAGGTGGATGAGGCTCGCATCGCGAACGTCGTGGAGTGGATTCGTATTTCTGACACGTTGCGCGAGCGATACGATTTGTTCAGGCGCGCGGCCGCGTTCAAGCCGACCGGACCGATGAACCGGGCCATGACTGCGGTGCAAACTCCGTCGCTCGACGCGGTGGGCGAGGATTTGACAACGGCAGCGGTTGCCGGACGGTTGCCCCCTTTGATTGGTCGCGAGCGCGAAATGGAGGAGCTGTTCCGCGTGATTGAGGCGGGCGGGAAAAGCATTGTCCTCGTCGGGCCCGAAGGGGCAGGGAAAACGGCCATCGTTTCTGGAATCGCCGAGCAGATGGTTCGCGAAAGCGTTCCAAAGGTGCTTGAGGACAAACGGTTGGTCAGCATCGTGCTTCCGGCGCTCATGGGCGGGGTGAACCCATCCGAGGCACAGGCGCGGCTGCTCGCGGCCCTTTCGGATGTCGCCAAGGCGCGCAACGTGGTATTGGTCATTCAAAACATCGAGCAAATGACCGAGGATCTTGCGCAGATTCTCACCGACGTTCTTTCGCGTCGTATCACCTTCGTCATTGCGACGACGACTCCGGAGGCATACGTGAATGTCGTGGAACATTCAATCCTCTCTCGCGTACTTGAGCGGGTGAACGTGCCGGAGCCGGACATCGCCACGGCTATCCATGTGGTCGAATCCAAAGTAGGCGGGATCGAATATGAACAAAATGTCATCTTCACGTATGACGCGGTGGAGCGTTCCGTGACCCTTTCCGATCGATACATCCATGCGTCGTACTTGCCGAAAAAGGCAATTGAGATTTGTCGGGAGGCGGCGCTCGTGGCCTCGAAGGCCCGCGGCGCGAACGCGCTGGTGGGCGGAGAGGACGTTGAACGCGTGCTCATGGACAAAACCGGAATCCCGATGACGCAGGTCACGACCGACGAAAGGCAAAAGCTGCTGGCACTTGAGGAGAGAATTCACGGGCGCGTCATTGGCCAGGATGAGGCCGTAAAGGCCGTTTCCTCGGCATTGCGGCGCGCGCGTGCCGAACTGCGCGCGGAAAATCGTCCCATTGCCACGTTTTTGTTCCTTGGTCCGTCCGGGGTTGGGAAAACTGCGCTCGCCAAGGCGGTCGCGGCGTCGTATTTTGGCGGTGAAAACGCGATGCTTCGTTTTGACATGAGCGAATATCAGGACCAGGCGAGCGTCTACCGGCTCATTGGCGCGCCAGGCGGCGAGGCTGGGCTGCTCACCGAGGCGATTCGTCGTAACCCGTTCGCGCTCATTCTTCTCGATGAATTCGAAAAGGCGCATCCGAACATTCTCAACCTGTTTTTGCAGGTATTCGACGAGGGACGACTTACGGATTCTTCCGGGCGCACGGTTGATTTTACGAACGCCATTATCATCGTGACGTCGAATGCCGGAACCGCCTATATTCAGGATGCGACAAAAGCTGGCGTTCCAACCGACCAGATGAAGACGCATTTGCTTGAGGAAGAACTTCGCGGCATTTACCGGCCTGAACTACTAAATCGTTTTGACGGGATGATCGTATTCCGTCCGCTCACCGAGGACGAAGTGCAACAGATCGCGTACCTCATGGTTGCGCAGGTCGCGGAACGGCTCGAGACCAAGGGCATAAAGTTTCGCGCTACGGATGAGGCCGTGCAAGCCTTGGCGAAGAAGGGATACGATCCGAAGTTCGGAGCACGACCGCTCCGGCGTATCATCCAGGAAGAAGTGGACAATGCCATCGCCACGGCATTGCTCGAAGGACGGGTCGACCGTCGGGATACGGTCGTGTTGCATCCGGACGGACAGATTGAAATTGAAAAGGCCGAGGCATTATGAGCGAAGCGCAAGGGTTGATTCTGACGGTTGCGTTGCTGTTTGGCGCGCTTGCCTTTGTCTTTTCGTTCGGGATGGCACCCATCGTGTCTTGGTTCGCGTCCGCGCACGGACTGGTCGATCGTCCGACGGGCGGGCGCAAGATCCATACAAGGCCGATTCCTCTTCTTGGCGGCGTCGGGATGTTCATTTCGATCGTGATCGTCGTGCTGTTCATTCTCGCGGACAGCGGCTTGCTCACGGGCGGTGAGATCACCGTTTCACATTACGCTGGGTTCCTCCTTGGTGGCCTCGTGCTCATGGTCGGCGGATATTTGGATGACAAGTATAATCTTCCGGCCAAATATTCCATTGTCGCGCCACTTGCGGCGACCCTGACAGTCATCGCGTTTGGCATAGAGGTGGATAAGTTGACGAACCCATTTGGAGGCGTGTTTCTCCTTGCCGGGTGGGAATCAGACGTGCTGGTGTTTGTGTGGCTCATGGTTGTCATGTACACAAGCAAGTTTTTGGACGGGCTTGACGGACTTGCGACCGGAGTGTCTTCCATCGGCTCACTGATGGTGATGCTGCTTGCACTTTCCGCCGCCTACTTCCAACCGGATGTGGCCGTGCTTGCGGCCATTTGCCTTGGAGCCATGCTTGGATTTCTTGTCTTTAACGTTAATCCCGCTTCCATTTTTCTCGGGGAGGGGGGAAGTACGTTCGTCGGGTTTGTCATCGGGACGCTTGCCGTGATTTCCGGCGGGAAGCTGGCGACCGCTTTGCTCGTGATCGCCATTCCGCTCATGGATGTCATCTGGATCATCGTCCGGAGATTTCGTTCGGGTGGCGTCGCAGGCATCTTCAAGGCCGACCGCAAGCATTTGCACCACCGGCTGCTTGATCGCGGCTGGAGCCAGCGTCGCATCGTTTTCGCCTACTATCTGGTCGCGACCGCGTTCGGCCTCTCGACGTTGTTCCTGCAGAGCAAGCAAAAACTCATCGCTCTCGGTGCGCTGGCCGCCGCGATGGTCGTGGTCGCGATTTGGATGACGCGGCAGGAAAAGCGCGTATGAGGTGGCCCAAGAATATCATGCTATCCCTGGCCATCGTTTCCGTCGTTCTCGCGGTGATTGTGAATCTTCCTATATGGTATGATTCACATGTCATCCTGCCGGACGGGACGTCGATCGACGTCGAAGTCGCGGATTCGGCGGAGGAGCGGCGTGTCGGATTGTCGGGGCATGCTTGGCTTGATGCGGATCGCGGGATGCTGTTTCTGTTTGACGAGCCGGGTCGCTACGGGTTTTGGATGAAAGACATGGATTTTCCCATCGATATCATCTGGCTTCGCGGGGAAACGATCGTGAATGTTACGCCAGACGTTCCCGTACCAGACGGCGATGATCTTCCACAATATCTTCCAAATACGGCCGTAGACGGGGTTTTGGAGGTAAACGCCGGGTTTGCACAAGCCCATGGGCTGGTTGCCGGAGACCTCCTTGACATTGATCTCCCCTAAAGGTACTATTCCTTCGTAATTCGTAGGATCGCAGGCAATACTACCCATTTGGGACAGGGAAGCCGCGAGCGCACGTATGTTCGCAGTCATTAAGACCGGCGGCAAGCAGTACATTGTCCGCGAGGGCCAGGAGCTCAAAGTGGAGCTTCTCGAAACCGAGGCCGGCAAGCCGATCGCCTTTGATGCGCTTCTCGTCGCGGACGACGAGGGTAAGAGCGTGAAGGTAGGCGCCCCGATGGTTTCCGGAGCCGTGGTTTCCGCGACCGTCGTCGAGCACGGCCGCGCAGACAAGGTGCTGGTCGTCAAATACAAGCCGAAGGTACGCTATCGCCGACACGTCGGCCACCGCCAGCCGTTCACCAAGCTCAAGATCGAAAAAATCTCCGCCTAGCGCGGGGATTTTTCTATGGCAGGCTTGACGCGGATCGCAACACCGTGTATCATTCGCAACCACCCACCCAAAGGAGCAACGGGATGGCACGTCGAGAAGAACAGGTCGAGTCGGGAATCATCGCGAACGCGATCGAGCGTGACACGAAGATCCTCGAGAAGCGTCGTCGCATCGCGGAAATCGAGAGGGATCTGAAGAGGCTCGATCGTCAGTGGTTCGCGGACGTCGACGCGGAGTCGATCGAGGCGCATCTGCTCCCGAGCGGACTTGACGAGGTGGGTCACCAGGTGGTCGAGGCAGTGCTCAGCCGTTCTCCGACCGCCCGTGAGTATTTCGCGCTGCTGCTGGCCCGTCGTCGGGTAGAACGGCAGATCAGGGACCGCATTCGGAAAATCGTCATGCGGTCCCGTCGTTTGTCCTGCGCCGCGACGATCGCCACCGCCGCCGGTCCCGCCGTCCACTGAGGCCTTCGAGCCTCTTTTTTCTTTCTCGCGAAGTTCAAGGCCGGGCGAAGGAACAGGGTTCCTGCCGCGCGGAGCAAGAGGCCGGCGAAGTCCGGACCGAAGTGAGCACGGCGGGATGTTCCGAAGCACCGTGTTTTGAACTTACGCGTCCCGCCGTCCCTTCATGGCGTCGCCGAGCGTAATCTCGTCTGCGTACTCAAGGCTGGCACCGATGGGAAGCCCGCGGGCGAGGCGCGTGACGCGGCGGCCGAGCGAAGACAGCTGTTTCGTCAGGTACATCATGGTACTTTCGCCTTGCATGGTCGGGGAGAGCGCGAGGATTACCTCGCGCATCGACTCATCGTTGCGCACGCGCTCCGTGAGCTCGCGCACGCGCAACACATCGGGCGTCATTCCGTCAATGGGATTTAAGACGCCCCCAAGCACATGATACTGCCCGCGGTAGGCCCCTGTGCTCTCGATCGTCGCGATATCGCGCGGTTCCTCGACCACGCACACCATGGACGTGTCGCGCCGGTTATCGCGGCAAATGTCGCATACGGGCGTTTCGCAGTACGTAAAACAATTTTCGCAGGTCCGAATGCGATCCGCGAGCGTGATAATGGAACGTGCCATGACTTCAAGGTCGTGACGCGGAATCTTGAGCAGGTAATACACAAAACGCAGGGCCGTTTTTGGCCCCACGCCCGGCAGGCGCGCAAATGACGCCACCGCATTTTGGATGGGTTCGGGAAACCGCCTCACATCCCGAGGTTTTTCATCATTTCCTGAATACCGCCCATATCCTTCATTTTTCCGGCCATCTCTTTTTGTAGATTTTTTACGGCGTCGGCATGAGCTTCCATGATGGTTCTAATGAGCTTTACCTTGTCTGTCATCAGTTCATCGTCGATTTCCATGGACAGGATTTTTTGGTTTCCGTTCATGCGGAGCTTTATCTTTCCCCAGCCTGCCGATCCTTCCGCGGACACGTCGTCCATGGCGTTTTGCATCTGCTTGGCCTGGTCACGAATATCCTTGATGGCCTTGATCTTTGAAAACATAGTCTGGGGTTATTGAGTCGGAGAGTAACTCTATTGTAGCGGTTCCATGGGCGGAGGGACAAATCCGGCATCTACCGGAGGGGGCGAGGTGGGCATTGGCGGCAAAGGCGACATATCCGATCCGGACGCGTGTCCGCGCATCTCGAGGTTGCGGAATGACGTGCGCGTCTTGTCGAAAAACAGGCGAACCATGCCGGTCGGGCCGTTACGATGCTTGGCAATGTGGACCTCGGCGACGTTCTTCTCCTCCGGGGCAAGATCCTCCTCGCGGTAGTTTCGGTCGGATGCCTTGCGATAGATGAAGAGAACCACGTCGGCGTCCTGCTCGATGGAACCGGAGTCACGTAGGTGCGCGAGGCGCGGGATAGCCGGCTTGTTGAGCTCCACGGCACGCGAAAGCTGCGCAAGCGCGAGAACCGGAACCTTGAGTTCGCGCGCAATCTGCTTTAAGCCGCGCGAGATTTCGGAAACCTCCTGTACGCGGTTGTCGTCGCCACCATTTTTTTTGTTCCGGCCCTCCATGAGCTGCAGGTAGTCGATGATAATGAGTCCGAGCCCATGCTCGGATTGCATGCGCCGCGCCTTGGTTCTGAGCTCCATGACCGTGAGGGAAGGAGAGTCGTCGATAAAAACCGGAGCCTCGGACAGTACGCCGAGCGCGTGCCCGATGCGCGGAAAGTCCTCGTCGCGGTCCGACAGGCGCCCGGTGCGCATTTTCCATAGGTCCACGCCCGCCTCCGCGCAGATCATGCGATCTACGAGTTGTTCCTTGGACATTTCAAGCGAAAAGACGCCGACCGGGGTTTTTCCCTTGAGCGCGACGTTTGCGGCGATGTTCATGGCAAGCGACGTTTTTCCGACGGATGGTCGGGCGGCGAGAATGAGAAGATCTGATTTTTGCAGGCCCGCGAGCAGTTCGTCCAGTTCCCGAAAACCGGTTGGGACGCCACGCAGTTTTCCCCGCTCGCGGTGGAGCTCGTCAATGCGGTCGAACGCATCGGCAAGCACGCGTGAAATTGGGGTAAAGGCATTCTTGGTCAGGTTTTGTGACACGCCGAACAACGTGCGCTCGGCCTCGTCGAGCGTGGCGTCAATGTCCGACTCTTCCTCGTATCCGAGTTGGGTGATATGCGTGGCCGCCTCGATCAGACGGCGCAACGACGATTTTTTTTGGATGATTTGCGCGTAGTGCGCGATGTGCGCGGACGTTGGGACCGCGTTTGAGAGTTCCACCAGATACGCGCGTCCTCCCACGTGCTGGAGTTTGCTCTTTTCCTCGAGGCGGTTTCCGACCGTCAGGATGTCGATCGGCTCATGGCGCTCGTAGAGATCGAGCATGCAATCAAAGATGATCCGGTGCGAATCACGGTAAAAGTCCTCAGGATGCGTGATGTCGCCGATTTTCAGCATTGCGTCCTGGTCAATCAAAATGGAACCGAGCAGGGATTGCTCGGCCTCGACGTTTTGCGGGGGAAGACGTTCTACGCCCATAAGCCGTTGGCATCTTAGCATCCGGGCGCTCTCAGGCAAGCCCTAAGCTGTGCTATACTTGTGGACGAATGGTGCATCCGAACATAAAATTCATCCGGGCGGTCGCGACGATGGTTGGTTCCGTCGTTGGCGTTGGCGTGTTCGGCCTCCCGTTCGTATTTTCCCAGACCGGATATGGGGCCGGTTTGCTCGTTCTTCTCCTGTTGAGCTCCACCATGACAGGGATATTGTTCATGTACGCCGATGTCATCGCGCATACCCCGGGCGAGCATCGTTTCGCCGGGATCATTGAGACGTACCTGGGAAAACGGTTTGGTCGAATCGCCACGATGACGCTCGTGTTCGGCTTTTGGGGCGCGATGCTCGCCTATCTCGTGGCCGGCGGAAAATTACTATCCATTCTCTTCGGTCTGCAAGGCAACGTTGCCGAAACGTTTTTCGGGCTTTGCATCGCGGCCTTGATTGGTGCGCTATCATACCGCGGACTCAGGTTTGTCGCCCGCATTGAGGTATGGATGCTCGCGGGACTGATTTTTCTTTTTTCGTTCATTGTCCTCGCGGCTTTTCCACACGCGGATCTTTCGAGGCTCGCAGATGGTACGTGGAATAACGGCTTGTTGGCATTGTACGGCGTTGTATTCTTTTCGTTGACCGGAGGCATCAGCGCGATTCCGGAAATGCGCGCCCTGCTCGGCAAGCGGGATTCGCTTCCATACGCGGTTTTCATCGGCATGGCGTGCATTACCGCGCTGTACGCCGTTTTCACGTTTTCCGTGATTGCGGCCACGGGGACATCCACGAGCGAGTTTGCCATTGATGCGCTCGTGCCGCTCATCGGCGGTTCGTTTCGTGTCATCGGAGTTTCGCTTGCCGTCGCGTCCATTCTGTCCATCTACATGGTCGGATCCGTCGAACTGCAGAACAGCTTGCGTTATGACAACCGCCTGAGCCGGGTTGCCGCATGGGCACTTGCAATTGGCGTTCCGGTTGTCCTGTACCTTGCCGGGGTTCGGTCATTCATTGGAATCCTTGGATTCATTGGCGCTGTATTCGCTGGCGTCAATGGGATTTTGGTTGTGTTCACGTACGAGCGCATGCGCGCAACGAAGGCATGTCGGGAGCATGTGTGTCTTGAGGTTCCAAGGGTCGTTACCGCCGGATTGGTGCTTTTGTATCTCTCTGGCATCGTCGTCACATTATATTCATTCATTTGATCCATATGACGTTGCATGACTTTCCCATTAAGCGCGTTCTCACCTTTTGGTTTCTTACGTTCGTTTGCGCTTACGTCTCGAGCCTCTTTCTCTATACCATCTATCAAATTACCCTGACCGGCTGGGCATTCGTTTTGCTGCAGGCCGCTACGCCACTTTGTTACCTGTTGTTTGGATGGCTGTATTTTCGCCGCTCGACCGAAAATGACTGGGCACATCGAATTACCATCGCCTTGGTATGGGTGTGCCTGACCTTTCTTGGCACGGCCATTCTGATGCAGCCCGTATATGGCTACCCATGGACAATGGCGTTCACCATGGGAATTTTCAAGGGCCAGGCCGTGAATATCGCCGCTGTTCTCGTCGCAGGAATCGTAGCAAAAAAATAGTCATACTTGATGTCAGAAACGCCGTTAAGACGTTTTTTGGAGTTCCGCAGCCTTCAGGATGTTCAAAAGGAGCATGGCAACCGTCATGGGACCGACGCCGCCTGGGACCGGGCTCATGGCGCCCGCGATGGGTTCGACGGATAGCGCGTCCACGTCTCCGATGACCTGTTCGTCGATTTTGGTCGTTCCGACGTCGATGACAATCGCGCCCGGTTTTACGCAGATGCCCGTGATCAATCCTGGTCGTCCGACCCCTACGATGAGGATATCGGACACGTTTGTCTTTGTCGCGAGTTCCGCGTCATCGGGATCCACGCGCTCGGCGAAGACATTTTGCTCCGCGAGCAGGTATCGGATTGGTTCCGCGAACAACGAGCTCCCGACGATTGCCGCTCTGTTTTTTTGTGTTCCGCGACCCAGCGCCCCGCGACCCTCGTCAATCAGTTTCAAAATGCCAAGCGCAAGCGCCGACACGATTCCTGGACGTCCTTCGGAGAGGGCACGGACGTTTTCCTTGTGAAATCCGTCCACGTCCTTGTTAGGATGGATATGCGCGATCATGCGGTTTGCGTCTTGCGATGGGAGGGGAAGTTGCACGAGGATGCCGGTGATATCCTCGCGCCGATTTAGCTCGTCGACCTTCGCGAGGATGACGGCTTCCGGTTCGTTTGCCGGATACAGGAAAAGTTCAAAGCGGATGTTAGCTTCCTCGCATGCCTTGCGCTTGAGCGAAACGTACAGGTGGCTCGCTGGGTCGTCGCCAACCAAAAGAACGGCAAGCCCTGGCTTTATGGCCATGCGCGCCACTCGTTCCTTTACTTTTTCACGAATGCGCGCGCCAATCGCACGTCCGTCGAGGAGAATTGCCATGGGGCCAATGCTACTGGAAATCAGGCATTTGGTAAAGGATCAGGGGAACTCCGAAGAATGTCCTTCCGCACGAGATTGAGATTGTTCGGATCCATGTGGTTAGTAGGAGAGTCCCTGGTACAGCGGATATCGGTCGGTGAGTGCCTTGACCCCGAGGCGGATGGCCTCAAGCCTCGCGTCGTCCTTCGCGTTCGTGATGGCGTCGTCCATCCAGGCGGCAATTTGTTTCATGTCATCCTCCTTCATGCCGCGTGTGGTAACAGCCGGAGTTCCAAAGCGAATGCCGCTCGGATCCATGGGGCCGCGCGCGTCGTCGGGAATGGTGTTTTTGTTCACGGTGATGCCGGCTTTGTCGAGCGCGATTTGCGCTTCCTTGCCAGATACGCCGCGCGAGGCCACAACGTCCATGAGGAGCAGGTGGTTGTCCGTGCCGCCAAAGCACAGCGTGTATCCGCGCGTTCTAAATTCACCTTCGAGCGTTTTCGCGTTGACGCGGATTTGGCGCGCGTATTCCTTGAATTCCGGTTCGAGCGCCTCCCTAAACGCGATCGCTTTCGCCGCGATGACGTTTTCGTGCGGTCCGCCCTGGAGTCCAGGGAATACGGCTTTGTCCACGGCCTTTGCAAGCGCTTCCTTGCACATGATCATCCCTCCGCGCGGTCCGCGAAGCGTCTTGTGCGTGGTGGTGGTCACGAGGTCGAACAAGGGAACCGGGTTGTTCATTTCTCCGGCGGCGATGAGTCCGGCAATGTGTGCGATGTCTGCCATGGTGTACGCGCCCACCTCGTCCGCGATTTCCTTGACCCGCGCGTAGTCTATTTCCCGTGAGTACGCTGAATAGCCGACCAGGACGAGCTTTGGTTTATGCTCTAGCGCCATGGCGCGAAGGTTGTCATAGTCAAGCGTGCCGTCCGGAGAGGTTTTATAACGGATAAAGTTATAAATGCCGGCGATGTAGGTAACCGGATGGCCGTGCGTTAGGTGCCCGCCGTGCGACAGGTCCATGCCAAGCACGGTATCGCCTTTTTCGAGGATTGCGGAATAGGCGGCGATGTTTGCCGGAGCTCCGGAAAGAGGCTGGACATTTACGTGTTCCGCGCCAAACAGCTGTTTGGCGCGTTCGATCGCGAGTGATTCGATTTGGTCAATGAATTGGCAGCCACCGTAATAGCGTCTTCCGTTATATCCCTCGGCGTATTTGTTAGTTGCAATGGATCCGAGGGCTTCGAGGACGCTTTCGGACACAAAATTCTCCGAAGGGATCATTTCAAGTCCCTCGCGCTGTCGTTTGAGCTCGGCGTTTAGCGCGGCCGAAAGATCAGGGTCGTACGCATGTATCGTCATAGGAAAAACAAAAGGCATTTTAAGGGAAAAGCGTGCGGCCGATGGAGACCCTATGACATAGTGGTGCCATTCTACGATGGGGTTGTTTTCTTGACAACAAGGCCGAATTCTCTTAAGCTAGCTTCGCTCTCATCGAGAGGTGAGAATGGAGAATCCAATGGTTTACAGACTCTCTGGCAGCGCGGTCAGGCGTGCGGCTCGCGAACGATTTCAAACGAATGTGCCGCGGATCTCGGAAGTGGTGTTCGTTCCACCCAACCCGCTTTTGCCCATCCGTCTCCATCAAGACGTCGAGTCGCGGCGTCTGATGGCTTCGCGCGACGGCTTTGCCGTGGCTTCGATTCGGCGGACGTCCGGAAGTTCTCTCGTGGTCGTTCACTCGGACCCGGCGGTAACCCTGGCGGCCAACGCGTTCGACGACGCGATGATCGTCCAGACCTTTCCCCATCGTGGGGTGAGGGTGTGGGGTGACTATTCCGGCACGCGCGGCATCTGGATGGTGACGCCACAAGGCGTTCGGTTGTGCGCGCGGATGCAGGACGTTCAGAAGTTCATCCGCGGCCCATGGGGCGACATTCCCGTCGGGTCCGTGGGGCGCGGCGGCGTCGTGTGCCTGGTGCGTGAATCGGCGATGACGCTGCCTGGCGGCGTCGAGCTCGTCTTCGACCGCGACGGCCGCGTTCACACGTTGCTTCCGCATGCCGTCGGATCCGATACCTTCTGGTACGATCCGCCCGATCCGGACTGGAACCTTCCGGACAACCAGCCGGGCAAGCCGGTGTGGCCGCTTCCGTTCGTGGCGAGGCGCGCGCGCATGTTCCTTCACCATGGCAGACCTGTCTACCTGCTTCGCGATGGGAATTCCGATTCGTTCTGGGTCGGTGGAAGGCTCACGCCCATTACGCCGGAAGGAACGGACGGCGGAGTCGACTTCGTTTGGCCCGCGCCCGACAGCTCATCTGTCGCCCTGCTGCTGCGGGTTGCGTCCCGTGACAATCGATTCGCGCGGCGTCTGCTCGTCGACGGGAAGACGGTGTTCGAAGGCTCGTTCTTCATGCGGTCAGGCGGGTTCCGATGGTCTCCGGACGGCCGTCAGTTCGTCGCCCATGTCACGCGGACCGACTCCGACGGCAACCGGGCCGAGGAAATCCTCGTCACCCGCGACCAATGCGTCGCGTTCAGCCGTCCGGCAATGATCCACGAGCCCACGATCGACGATCGCGGCCGCCTTTCCTACGTGCTCGACGCCGCCCAAGGAAGACGCCTGGTGGCCGGGGATGTTTCTACGGAGGCCTACCCCTATGCCTGGAACCTGTCTTGTCTCACCGACGCCGTGGCCGCGAACGTGCTCACGCACGGACGCATCGAACGCGTCGAACTCGCCTATGACCGCTAGGGACCCTGGCGGCTTTTTCTTTTTCACGGCCCCCTATGCTAAGATGACAACATAAATATGCTTGAAGGAATACACGCGATTCATTTCATTGGCACGGGTGGAATTGGCATTTCTGCCGCGGCCAAATGGTGTATCGCAAAAGGGAAGAACGTCAGCGGATCGGATCTGCGCTCATCGCCAGTCACCGATGAATTGTCGCGTCGTGGAATGGATTTTCGGTCCGGTCACGCGTCCTCGAACGTTCCGGAAGGGGCGCAGCTGGTGGTGTGTTCGCCCGCAGTGCTTGAAACGAACGTCGAACGCGTCCGCGCGACCGAACTTGGCATTCCGCAATGGACCTATCCGGAATTCTTGGGCGCGCTGTCAAAGGAATTCTCGACCATCGTGATTTCTGGCACGAACGGCAAATCGACCACGACGGCGATGCTCGGGCTGATCCTTGAGGCCGCGGGATATGATCCGACCGTGATCGTCGGCTCGCTCGTTCCCTCGTTTGAGCTCGGCAACTTGCGGGTGGGCAGCGGCCGTTTCCTCGTGGTGGAAGGGTGCGAGTATCGCGCGCACATGCTCCATCTCAATCCGGAGATGATCGTGCTGACGAACATCGAGGAGGATCATCTCGACTTTTATCGTGATCTCGACCATATTCGTGACACCTTTCAGACGTTCGTAGACAAGCTGAAGGGGAAGGGGCTCGCTGTTTGGAACATGAACGATCCGGAATCACGAAAGCTGAACGTTGACCGCGGCGTGGCGTACGGCTTTGGCGTGGACGCGGAATACGACGGGGACAAAATCGGGCTGAAGTTAAAGATCCCCGGGCGGTTCAACGTGATGAACGCGCTTGCCGCGACCGCGGCGGCCATGGAGCTCGGCGTTTCGCTTGAAACGTGCAAGCGTGTTCTCGCCGAGTTCACGGGCATTTGGAGGAGGTTCGAACGCGTCGGATCCTGGCACGGCACAGATGTGATTTCCGACTACGGCCATCACCCCACAGCCATTCGCGGCACCGTGGAAGCCGCGCGTGAAATGTTTCCAGGGAGACGGATCGTGCTGTGTTTCCAGCCGCATCAGCATTCACGTACCAAGGAGCTGTTCGTTGATTTCGCGGATGCCCTCAAGACGGCCGACGTCGTGGTGATTCCGGAGATCTATGCCGTGGCAGGGCGCATGGAAGGCGATGATATTTCGAGCAAGGATCTCGCCGCCAAGGTTCCGGGCGCGCACTACGCAGCGAATCTTGCGGAGGCCGAGTCGATTCTGCGCGACATCGTGAAAACCGACGATGTTCTCATTGTCCAAGGGGCCGGCGACGTTGACGACCTCGCGCGCAAACTGGCCGTATGACCATTCTGGAAAACGAACCTCTTTCCAAGCACACCAACTTTCGCATCGGGGGACCGGCGCGGTGGTTTGTGGTCGTGAAGGACGAAAGCGAACTTCGCGAGGCCATCGCGTTTGCGGCGGAGCATGGGGTTCCGTTTCGCGTGATCGGCGGCGGGTCGAACGTGCTCGCGAGCGACGAGGGATTTTCCGGGGTCGTCATCCAGATGGCCATGCGTGGCGTGACGATCAACGGCACGACGGTGACAGCCGATGCCGGGGCCATGTCCGCGGCCGTGGCAAGGCAGACCGCGAGCGTGGGTCTTAAAGGTATGGAATGGGCTATTTCGCTCCCGGGTACCATCGGCGGTGCCGTTCGCGGGAACGCGGGGTGTTTTGGTGGGGAAATGAAGGATGTGGTGAGAAGCGTGAGCGTGTTGAGGGGGAAGGACGTCGTTGAGGTCGTTGCGGCCGACCTTCGGTTCGCATATCGAGAATCCGCCATGAAACAGTCAAACGACATCATTCTTTTCGTGACGATGGATTTAACGACGGGAGATCGCGGGGATCTTCTTAGAAAGATCGACGAGATGCTCGAAACGCGCAAGACGTCGCAGCCGTTGTATGCGGGTTCGGCCGGATGCATGTTTAAAAATTACGACGCGATCGAGGAGGACCTGCAACGTTTTGGGCGCGTATTCGATTTACTACCCCAAGAGATGCCTGGCTCGGCCGGGTCCGCCATTGGCGGAAAGTCCAGCCGTCGGGTGTCCGCCGGCTGGCTCATCGACAAGCTCGGATTGAAGGGCATGAAGATCGGCAACGCGCAAATTAGTCCGGAGCACGGAAACTTCATCATAAATCTTGGCGGAGCCACGGCAAGCGATGTGGCACAGCTGATCGCGCTCGTTAAGACTCGCGCGCGCGATCAGGTTGGCATTCAGCTGCAGGAAGAGGTACAGTATTTAGGATTATAAACATCGCCTTATGCAAATCATCCTGAAGACGAAGGACATGGATCTGACCGATGCGATTCGGCAGTATGTGGACGAAAAAGCGCTCGCCATCGCGAAGCTGGTGGATGAATATGATCCCGATGCCATGCTTGAGGTAGAGGTTGGCAAGAGTTCGCGCCATCACAACAAGGGGCCTTTCATGCGCGCGGAAATGAACCTGGCATTTTTAGGCAATATGGTTCGCTCCGAGGAAGAGCGTGAAGATTTGTATGAGGCGATCGACGTATGCAAGGACGACCTGCGCCGCCAGGTCGTCGAGCACAAGGACCGTGTGCAGCAGGACCAGCGATCGCCACGGCCCGATAAGGAATAGCGACTGAGGGCAAATGGCGGAGTCTCATGACCCCGCCATTGATTTTTCAGGTCAAAAAGCGCATAGTCTGTCCGTATTATGCAAAAGATCTTCAATGCCATTTTTGGCGATCCGAACAAGAAGGCTCTCGAGACCGTGTCTCGCGACGCGGAAAAAATCAACGCGCTCGAACCGAAATACCAGGCCATGAGCGACGATGACCTGCTCGGCGTGACCGTGGTGTTACGCGGGCGACTCAGCAATGGCGAAACGCTCGAGGACGTTTTGTTTGACGCGTTTGCGGCCGTGCGCGAGGCAGCGAAGCGCAAGCTCGGGCAGCGCCACTACGACGTGCAGCTTATGGGCGGACTCGTGATGCACCGCCGCGGCATCGCGGAAATGCGCACAGGCGAAGGCAAGACCCTGACCGCTACCGCGCCGCTTTACGCAAACGCGCTCACGGGGAAAGGCGCGCATCTCATTACGGTCAACGATTATCTCGCACGACGCGACGCAGCGTGGATGGGCCAGGTGTTTTACGCGCTCGGCATGTCGACCGGCGTCATTCAGCATGAGAGCGGCTTTTTGTACGACCCGCATTACAAGCATGAGCACGGATCCGAAACCGAGGAGGCACACGATGCCGAGCGCGACGCGACCGGCGCGTTTCGCGTGCACACCGATTATCTCCGACCGGTTTCCCGCAAGGACGCATATGCCGCGGATATCACCTATGGTACCAATAATGAGTTCGGGTTCGACTACCTGCGCGACAACATGGCGCCGACCCTCGATCACTGCGTGATGCGCGACCTGCACTTCGCGATCGTGGACGAGGTCGACTCCATCCTCATCGACGAGGCACGCACCCCTCTTATCATCTCTGCGCCCGCCGAGGAATCCAACGAACTGTACGCGCGCTTCGCGGCCATCATGAAGACGCTCGTCGAGAATCAGGATTACAACATTGACGAAAAGATGCGCGCCGCCACGTTTACGGAAGCCGGTATCGAGAAGGTCGAGAAGGCTCTGGGCGTTGAAAATCTTTACGCGATCGGTGCCAACCAACAGCACTACGCCGAGTCTGCCCTTAAGGCGGTTGCTCTCTATAAGCGCGACGTGCAATACGTGGTCAAGGACGGGGCCGTGATCATCGTCGACGAATTCACGGGCCGCATGATGCAGGGCCGTCGTTTTTCCGAAGGCATTCACCAGGCCATCGAGGCCAAGGAGGGTTTACCCGTGCAACGCGAGAGCCAAACGCTTGCCACTATCACCTTCCAAAATTTCTTTCGCATGTATGACAAGCTGTCCGGCATGACCGGGACAGCCGCCACGGAAGCGGAGGAGTTCGGAAAGATTTACGGGCTGGAAGTGACGTCCATTCCAACGAACAAACCGCCGGACCGCACGGATCTTCCGGATCGCGTGTACAAGAACGAACTCGGAAAGTTCACGGCCGTGGTGCGTGAAATCAAGGAACGTCACGAAAAAGGCCAGCCCGTGCTGGTCGGGACCATTTCGATTGAGCGCAATGAGATGCTTGGCGCGCTCCTGCGGCGCGAGGGCGTTCCGTTCAACCTGTTGAACGCCAAGAACCACGCGGCCGAAGCCGAGTTTATCGCGCAGGCCGGACGCGCCGGCGCCGTGACCATCGCCACTAACATGGCCGGACGCGGCGTGGATATCATGCTTGGGGGCAACCCGCCTGACCGGGCTTTGGCTCAGCGCGTCAAGGATCTCGGCGGCCTGCACGTGATCGGCACCGAGCGCCACGAGTCCCGACGCATCGACAACCAGCTTCGCGGACGTGCTGGCCGCCAGGGCGATCCTGGCTCCACCCAGTTTTACGTTTCCATGGAAGATGATCTCATGCGCATCTTCGGTTCCGACCGCGTGAAGGGGATGATGGATCGTCTTGGGATTCCGGACGACATGCCGATTGAAAACGGGATGGTCACGGGTTCCATCGAAAAGGCCCAGGAGCGCGTGGAAGGCCATCACTTCGATACGCGCAAGCATTTGCTCGAATACGATGACGTTCTCAACAAGCACCGTGAAGTGATTTATCGTCGCCGCCGCGAAGTGCTCGACGCCTATGCCTCCGAGAATCAAACCGCGTTGCGGGACGTTATTCTCGACGTAGTCGAAGGGGAGGTTGAGCAGGTCGTGCTGTTTCATACGGGCGAGACAACGGCGATTCCGGGTGACACCAATGCGAAGGAAATCGTCGAGGTCGTGCAGACGATCGTGGCATTGACCGACGAGCAAAAGGCCTCTCTCTCGACACTCACCACTGGAGCTGCAAAAGACAAATTGCATCTTGCGGAGGAACGCACCAAGGTCATCGAGGCCGTCATGGCCATCGTGCGCGAGCAATACGACTCGGTCACCAAGACGTTCGCGGATCCCGCCCAGCTCCGCCAACTTGAGCGCGCGGTCATCGTGCGAGCCATGGATACGCTGTGGATCGAACATCTTTCGGCCATGACCGCGCTGCGTCACTCTATCGGATTGCACGGTTACGCTCAGCGCGACCCGCTGGTCGAGTACAAAAAGGAGTCTTACCAAATGTTCCAACGCCTCCTCGCGTTTATCAACCAGGAGATTGCCTACGGTTTCTTCAAGCACGCCAAGCATATTACCGACGCCCGCGCTGCGGCCCTCCTCGGGCAGTCGCTGCTTCAACGCGCCGGCATGCAAATGCAAGGCGCCGTCAAAACCATGGGCAAGCCATCCCAACAACCACGAGTCTCTCCTCCTGACACATGGGAAGCGGGATCGGGCAATGCGCTCTCCCCCCTCATTAACACCACCAACGTCGGTCGCAACGATTTATGTCCGTGCGGGTCTGGGAAGAAGTATAAGAAGTGCCATCTCAATGGGAACGAATAAATCGATTTTATCCCTTCAATATGTCTGTAGCCATCGTCTTTGAATCTCACGCCACGACGTTTGACAATGAGAACCATGTTTCGTCTGGGCATAACGATGCGGAGCTTTCGCTGCTCGGTATCGAGCAGGCGAAGGAGCTTGGCGCACGTCGGCAGGGTGAGCATTTTGACGCGGTCTTTTGTTCGGATTTGTCGCGGTCGTATCGTACGGGAGAGATCGCGTTCGATGGGACGGGCGTGTCGGTTGTTCGTGACGCGCGGTGGCGCGAAGTCGATTATGGCGACATGACGCAGAGGCCAGCCGACGAAGTGGCCGCAATGAAGCCGGCGTGCATCGACAAGCCGTTTCCGAACGGGGAGAGCTACGAGCAGTCGTCGGCCCGGATGAAATCGTTTCTTGACGATCTCGCGCGCGACTATGACGGAAAGCGCGTGATGATTATCGGCCATCGCGCGACGCAGTACGCGCTTGAGCGACATATTGGCGGCGTCCCGCTTGCCACGGTCGTCCCGGCCACATGGTCTTGGCAGCCGGGGTGGGAGTATACGCTGTAAAAGTCCATCCGTTATGAAAATCCCCAGCGACGCGAAGCGAGTATTTCATGGCGTAATCTTCGACGTATATCAGTGGGAGCAGGAGATGTTCGACGGGTCAAAGGTGACATTCGAACGACTTAAGCGCCCGTCAACCGCGTTGGTGATTCCGGTGGTGGGAAAGAAAGTAGTGATGGCATTCGAGGAGCAGCCCATGCGGGAGGAACGGCTAACGTTGCTTGGCGGGAGGCAGGAGGAAGGAGAGGATGTGCTCTCGACCGTGAGACGTGAATTGCTGGAGGAGGCCGGAATGGAATCGGACGACTGGGAACCGTTCCGAACGTATGAGCCGGTCGCGAAAATGGATTGGCAGATCCACGTGTACGTGGCGCGCAACTGCCGTACGGTTGCCAAGCAAAAGCTTGACGCCGGAGAAAGAATTCGACTCGTGGAATTCGAGGCGGACGAGTTCGTCGATAGGATCACGGCACCGGAGTGTAACGAGCGCGAGATTTCCAACGACCTGTTCCGTATGAAAGCCAATGGTCGTCTTCACGAGTTTCATCGGATCCTGGGCATCCTTTGAAATGTCGAATATTGTTTGTTCCGCTGAGGACGCGGTCGCGCAGGCCCGCGCTCTTGGCAAGCCGGTACGCGTCCACGCGTATGATTTGCGAACCCGTAACGAATCTTGACGTTTTGCGTTAAATATGGCAGGGTTGTTCATCAATCAAACTATATGATTTTACGCAAATTTACGGCGCTGTTCGCGGTGGCGTTTCTCATCGCGGCTCCGGTGGCGGCGAGTGCCCGGGTGGACATCGACACGAACGAAAAGAACTTCGCGCGCGCGACGTCTTCTTGGACGCAATCCGGCGAGGCCGACGTCCTTTCCGATGGTCGCGTGCGCCTGGAGTCCACAAAGAAACGCGACGGATACGTTTCCACGGACGTGGACGTTTCGCGGAGCCACAATACCGACTATGCGCTGTTCATCTCCTATACTCGCGCGGAAAAGCCGTATGCGAATCTTGCGAGCGGCGCGGAGAATATCGCAGGCCTCCCATATCTCTACGGTTACTTTCTCAATGACGATGGCGACGTGAACGAATACTTCACGAACAGTTACATGCGCCATGACGTGCAAGACGGGACATACTGGCAGGTGACATACGGATACATGGTCGTGCCAAAGGATACGGAAGCTATTCGGTTGTTCCTAAAGCAGGCTTCCCGCAACGGCACGGACGCCGACGGCCGGGACGCATGGTTCTACAAGCCCGGCCTGTATTTCGTGGAGGGTAAGAACGAGGTGCGTTCGATCGTGAATGCGTATGAGGACGAGCTCGCCAACGTTGCGAAAGAATTTGGTAACCGTGTTTCAGAGGCGAGCGACGTAGAGGACAACACCGACTACCCGGTCGGAACGCTGCTCAAGTGCAACGGAGAATCCGATGTATACTCCATGAACAGCAATCATACGCTGAAGCGATTCCCGGACGAAGAAACGTTCTACGCCTGGGGTCACTCGTTCGCGGACGTTCGCACGATTTCCTGTTCCAAGCTTGATGATTATCGTGTGAGCGGGACCTGGACGTACGATCGCGCGAGCTATCTTGTGAAGTTCCGCGGGATGCCGGCGGTGTTCACGCTCGACAACGGGCGCTACCTGCGCCTGATTCCGGATGAATATACCGCGCGAAAAATGTTCGGATCCCATTGGACCGACAAGATTCGCGAATATTCCTCTGGCAAGATGGGCGACTATTCGTACGGTGTGCCGCACAAATCCCTCAGATAGGTTCAAAGCCGCCCTCGGGCGGTTTTGTGGTACCATGAAAAACGTATGCCCACTCTCTATCAACGCATTTTGGAATCGGCCGTGGCGGTAGATCAACGGTTTATGACGATCACGCACGATGAGCTTTTGGCGTTTCGAACGGATTTCATGGTTTCGACGTCGCATCCGCGCGCGGCAACGCTCGAACGGTACGAGTACATTTCTGCGCCTGTTTCCGGCGCGTTTGACGCACGTAAGACACTCGTGCTCGCGGATCAGGTACTCGACGGGTTGTTTCCTTGGCTTATCGTCGAATTTCCCGCAACGGCCGACGTACACTGGCTTGTCCCAAGCGAGACGGAAACCAAGGAATGCAACTGGCTCGACGGCTTTTTTGAACGTCATGTCGCGGGGAAGGGCTACGGGCGAATCATTGCGGTCGGTGGCGGGATCGTGATTAATGCCGCGTCCTATCTTGCGGAAAAGGAACGATGCGGGCTCGCATATGTCCCGACGACGGTGCTTGCCATGGCCGACGCGGCGATCGGTGGAAAGGTGCGAGCCAATAAGATGGAAAATGGGCAGTGTCACAAGCATGCCTATCGGAGCTGGTATGAGCCGGATTTGGTGGTGGTAGAGCCGCGTTTTCTCGATCAGATTCCGGATGCGCAGGTATCGGTCGGCATGGGTGAAATTATCAAGCAGGGGGTGTACCAGTCACGACCGCTCCTTGACTATCTCGTGGCCGACGCATTCGATCCATTCCATGATCGCGAGGCACTTCTTAAGTCGATTCTGTGGGCCGCGGCGCTCGCGGCGAACTGTCTCAACGTTGACCCAGATGAATCAAAAGACGGATCGCACATTATCATGCGCGGTGCGCACGACGCATCTGACAAAATCGAAGAGGCGAGTGGATTCCGCACACCACATGGAATCGCCGTTGCCCAGGCGATCCGCCAGGAACTCATTGAGGCGAACAGCCCACTTTTGGCGCAGGTGGAAAAATGCCTGGCCAAGTTGCAAATTTCAATCGTATGAAGCGAGCTTTTGTCATCCACGGATGGGACGGGACCCCAGACCATGGATTTTTTCCATGGCTAAGGGATGAAAGCGAAGCGATTGTTCGTGAGCGCCTTGGCGGGAAAACAGTGATCGCGCATGGCCGCGGGCATTTTTCCGGGGATGACGGATGCGTTGACCTCCACGAAATCATTGAATTCATCTGACGCAGATATGATCACTCTCGTGACGGGCAATCCGGACAAGTTGGTCGAGCTTCAGTCGATCATGATCGACGTGGAGTTGGTGGCGCGGGTCGTGGACGTGCCAGAAATTCAGTCGATGGATCTTGAAGAAATAGTGCGGGCGAAGGTGCGCGCCGCGTACGCGGCGGTCGGCAGCCCCGTGATCGTTGAGGATGTGAGTTTCGAGATTGCGGCGCTCGGCGGGATGCCTGGTCCGTTCGTGAAGTTTTGGGCGAAAACCGCCGGATATGAGCCTGCGCTCATCGTATGCGAAACGCTCGGCAATTCGGCCGCGACCGCGCGCTGCGGGAGCGCCTATTTTGATGGAGAACGTCTAGAGTATGCTGAGTCGGTGGTGGCGGGGCATCTGGGTCCGCGAACCGAAGGGGAAGGGTTTGGATTTGATTTTTATTTTGTGCCTGAAGGGTACGACCGGACATTCGCGGAGCTTGGCCGCGAAATCAAAAATCAAATTTCGCACCGGGCGCTTTCGCTTCGCATGCTCAAGGAGAAACTATGAAATCACCTGACGTTCCATTTTTAATCTTGTGGGCGGCAATGATCGCCGCGGGATTTTTCGCTGCCTCGCCCTATTTGGATTTCCCCTGGTATCTCATTGCATTTGTGTCGGTGAACCTCGCAACCTTTTTGTTATTTTGTCTCGATAAGCGACTAGCCGCCCTTGAATCCCGTCGCATTCCGGAACGGACGTTGCATTTGACCGCATTTTTGTTCGGTTCGCCAGGCGCGATCGTCGCCATGCACATTTTTCGACACAAGACTCGTAAGACCTCATTTCAGCTTGTGCTTGCGTTGTTGGTCTTGATTCAGGTTGCGGCCGTCGTTGGTTTCCTATGTGTGCAGGAACCGGGATTTTTCTTCGGGGGATAACGTTTCTTGCCTAAAGGGGGTGGACGGGGGTACACTGGCGCCCGTTATTCGTTTCAGCGTTTTGAAGAGAATTCGTTTGTTGAAATTAAGCGTATGCAAACCTGGAAATTGAAGAAAAGAAACGTTTCCCGGCCCAGTGAGTTGAATCGGAAATGGAAGACTCGTTTGGTCGGAATTGCGCTTATCCTGGCAACGCTCGTTACGGGCGTGTATGACTTTCCGGTCGCCTGGAACAAGGTCGCGGAGGCGGCGCAGGCTAAAACTGGATGGTCTGTCCCACTGTTGAACGACCAGCCGTTTCGTCTCGGGCTTGACCTGCAGGGTGGAACTCATTTGGTCTATGAGGCAGACATGAGTCAGATACCGGAAGAAGATCGCGACAACGCGCTTGAAGGCGTGCGCGACGTGATTGAGCGGCGCGTGAACGCGTTTGGCGTGGCCGAGCCAGTGGTACAGACGACATCCACGGGCGGAACGTACCGTGTCATCGTTGAACTCGCCGGCGTGCTGGACGTCAAGGAGGCAATCGCCCAAATTGGTGAAACCCCGGTGCTTGAGTTTAAGGAACCAGGCCAGGAGCTGGCGCGTGATGCCACGGCAGAGGAACTCGCACAGCTTGAAACGGCCCAGGCAGCGGATCGCGCCACAGCGGCAGACGTGCTTCGTCGCGCTCGCGCCGGAGAGAATTTTGATGCGCTCGTCGCGGAGCTGAGCGAAGATCGTAACAAGGAACTTTCGAAAGGCGTCTTGGACGGGCTTTCACTCGCATCTCCGCTGTATGCGCCGATGGTTCAGGCGATTGTCGATTCGGTGACGCAGCCAGGTCGTGTCGTACCGAAAGTCGTTGATTCCGCCGAGGGCCTTATGGTGGAAAAATACGTGTCGCAGGAGCAAAACACGGACATGCTTTTGTCGCACATCCTGGTTTGTTGGAATGGAACGACGGGTTGTACAAGCGAGTACGGACAGATCGATGCCTCGCTTTCCATCGAAAAAGTAAAACAGGAAGCCACTCCCGAAAACTTTGCCGAACTCGCGAAGCAATACTCCTCGGACACGTCCGGCGACGGGACGGGCGATCTCGGATGGGTTGCGCCAGGCGAAATGGTTCCTTCGTTCGATCTCGCGGCGAGCACATTGGCGGTTGGACAGATTTCTGACGTCGTTGAAACGGAATACGGGTATCACCTCATTTATAAGCGCGATGCACGACCGGTGACCACGTATACCGTGCAACGGATCCTTCTTCCTCTCACGGATATCACGGATATCGTCGGCGACGTATCGCCTTGGAAAAACACGGAACTTTCCGGAAAATATCTGAAGCGTTCCGCGGTTCAGTTCGATCCGACTACTAGCGCCCCTATCATCTCACTGGAGTTTAATGGAGAAGGGGCTGATTTGTTCGGCACGCTTACGGAACGGCTTGTCGGACAGCCAATCGCGATTTTCCTTGATGGGGAAGTTATCTCAAGTCCCGTGGTCAACCAGGCAATTTACGGAGGGCAAGCAGTGATTTCCGGGGACTTTACGCTGGAGGAGGCCAAACTACTGTCACAACGCCTGAACGCGGGCGCTCTGCCAGTTCCGGTCAATTTGATCTCTCAGGAGACGGTTGGTCCGACCCTCGGCCTCGTGTCGCTTCAGCGCTCGGTTCAAGCCGCCCTTATCGGGTTCGCGCTCGTCGTTCTCTTCATGGCCACGGTGTACCGCCTGCCGGGTTTGCTCGCCGCGCTCGCGCTCGTGTTGTACGCGTTCATGAACCTCGCCGCGTATCGTGTCTTTGGCGTGACGATCACGCTCGCGGGTATTGCCGGGTTCGTGTTGTCGCTTGGCATTGCGGTTGACGCCAACGTGCTCATCTTTGAGCGCTTCCGCGACGAATTCCGATCCGGAAGGGAATTGGTTCCAGCCATGGACGACGGATTCAAGCGCGCGTGGGCACCGATTCGCGACGGTCATCTGACCACGCTGATCTCCGCGGTCGTGCTTTACTCCTTTTCATCGAGCTTCGTGCGCGGATTCGCACTCACCCTCGCGATCGGCGTGCTGCTTTCCCTGTTTACCGCCATTACGGTGACGCGCTCGTATATGGTGAATGTCCGCGAATGGAAATGGTTCAAGAATCCGCGATTGTATTCGCTCAAGAGCAAGTAATATGACATTCTCCTTTGTCGGTCTTCGTCGGTTGTGGTTCGGCATTTCTGCCGTGCTCGTGGTGATCAGTCTTCTCGCAATCGCGACGTTCGGCCTTCGTTTCTCGATTGATTTTGTCGGTGGATCGCTGATGGAATTGTCCTTTGATTCCGAGGCTCCCGCTACTCCGGATTTGACCTCTGCGTTGGCGGAAGCCGGGTATCAGAGCGTCACGGTTCAGTCGTCCACGGATAACCGAGCCATCATTCGCCTCGAATCGCTTTCCGAGGAACGGCATCAGGAGGCGTTGTCAACGATTGAAAGTCGGTTTGGAAGCTTTACTGAGGAACGATTTGACTCCATTGGTCCGATCATTGGGAAGGAACTACGCAAAAGTGCAATTATCGGCGTGATTCTGACATTGACCCTCATCGGATTGTATATCTCTTGGACCTTCCGAAAGGTGTCGGATCCCGTTGCTTCCTGGAAGTATGGACTGCTCACGGTGATTTGTGCCGGGCATGACGTCATCATTCCGCTTGGCGTATTCGCGATTCTGGGACATTTCCTAAACATGGAAATTGGCGCGGCGTTCATTGCTGCCATTCTGACCATTCTCGGTTATTCGATTTCGGATACGGTCGTCGTATTTGATCGTACGCGTGAGAATCTTTCTCATCACACCGGAGAATCGTTCGCGGACATCGTGGAAAAGTCCGTACGTCAGACTTATGTGCGTTCAATCAACACCTCTGTAACCACGCTCCTGGTACTCGTCGCGATCCTCATTTTTGGCGGGGACAGCACTCGCGCGTTTGCCCTGGCGCTTTTCATCGGCATTTTCGTCGGGACATATTCCTCGATCTTCTTTGCCTCTCCGGCATTGGTCGAATGGGAACTACGTCGGTCTGCTCGCTAACGACAAGGAGCCGAGATTCGAAACAAGGATCGAACCTCGGTTTTTTTGATCCATCGTTTGTGCTATACTATTTTTCGATATGATTTTTGCTGCGGCGTCGTTGTACACAGACGTGGTATCGGCTGGCTTTTGGAACCAACCGATCGATATCCTTCTCTATGATCTTTTAGTTTGGTTTGGTTGGGTTCCAATCGTGCTTGTCATGCTTTGGGGGTCTACCCAGGTTTGGCTTGTCACGCGTCAAGAGAAATGGGTGAAATCCCTCAAGTACGTGATCATGGCCGTGGATGTTCCTGCCGTGACGGAGCAGACGCCGAAGTCGCTTGAAAACATGTTTGCCTCACTCTGGGGCGCCTTTTCAAATTTAACCTGGAAAGAGAAGTGGATCATTGGAAAGACCCAGGCCGTGTTTACTTTTGAGCTCGCCTCTCACGAGGGGTACGTTCAGTTTTATATTCGTACGCTTACGCGATATCGCGACCTGGCTGAGGCAGGTATTTATGCCGCGTATCCGGAGGCCGAAATTTCCGAGGTTGAGGATTATACCGCATGGGCGCCAAAACAGTATCCTGACGAGGTTTGGGACGTTTGGGGAACGGAACTAAGGCTGAAGAATCCAGAAATTTTTCCGTTGCGAACGTATCTTGATTTTGAGGATAAGATTTCCGGTGAGCTGAAGGATCCTCTCGGTGGCATTTTGGAACAACTTGCGAAGATGCGTCCCGGCGAACATTTTTGGATCCAGATCATTATTCGTCCAGAGGGAAACGACTGGAAAAAGGCCGGAGAGAAGTTCATCAACAAGACGTTCGGCGTGGAACCGAAGCACAAGCCTGGAATGATTTCGTCCGCTGTCGACGGCCTTTTGTCTATCCCAAGCGCAATTACGACGGAGGCGCTTGGCGTCTCACTGCTCGGCGAACACGGTGAGACAAAGCAAGAAGATATATGGAAGGCATTCAAGATCACGATGGCAGAAAAGGAACAAGTTGAAGGCGTTTTGAAGAAAATTGGAAAGGTTGGGTACAAGACGAAAATGCGACTCGTGTATCTTGGACGCAAGGGCGTATATGACAAGCAGGCACGCACCGCATTTGTGAAGGGGATGTTCAATCAATTTGCCCACCTCAACCTAAATGCGCTGGGTCTGCACGGGGATGCAACGCCGAAAGATGACTATTTTTGGCAGGCCTGGACGTATCCGAGCCGCCAGGGGAGGCTCGTTCGGGCATTTCAGGGTCGTTCCTGGGGAATGGGCGCGGATCCGTGGATTCTAAACGTTGAGGAACTTGCTACGCTTTGGCACTTCCCATCCTTGCTCGTGAAGGCTCCGCTTGTGAAAAAGGCCGAGGCTAAGCGCGCGGAACCGCCGACTGGATTGCCGATCGGGTCCGAGGACGAGGATATGTACAGGCCTCCGCAACGCATGCGGGCCGTTGCCGCGGTGGGTGTGCCCACCGGGGAGCATCTTGGTGTTGGTTCCGAGCCATCTGTCATAGAAGAACCGGAGATTCATCTTCCGGGAATGGAGGAATTGCTAGTTGCACCGGTTGTTTCCGTTCATGCGGAACCATCTTCGGAGGAACGGGAAATGGGTTTGGACGCAACGGACATGGGACCGCCTGCCGACATAGAGCTTCCGGGGCCGCCTCCCGGATGGGCGCCCGATGAACCAGAGGTCGTCAAGGTGCGGCCTAAGCAGGAGTCGGACGATGACATTCCACCGAACCTTCCCGTATGAGCTACCCGCACGACCACGAGAATGAGGTCACGTATTTCGCCCGTACGAATTTCCGCAATCAAATGCGGAAGTTTGGCGTTAAGACCGATGACCGGCGCCGTCACGTATACATCATCGGAAAGACGGGTATGGGCAAAACGGTTCTTTTGGAGAACATGATTTTGTCGGACATTTACGCGGGACACGGGTGCGCATATGTTGACCCGCACGGGGACACGGCAGAACGCCTGATTGATTTTATCCCGTCATGGCGCATTAACGACGTCATTTATTTCAATCCGGCTGACCTTGACTATCCGATCGGATTCAACATTCTTGAAACGGTTAACGACAGTCATAAGCATCTCGTTGCTTCCGGAATGATGGGCGTGTTCAAGAAGATTTGGGAGAATCTGTGGAGCGCGCGCATGGAGTATATTTTGAATAATTCCATCCTGGCGCTTCTCGATAATCCTGGCTCGACGCTTCTCGGCATTAACCGCATGCTGTCCGATGCCGACTTTCGAAAGAAGATCGTTTCGAACGTGCAGGATCCGATCGTGAAGCAATTTTGGTTGGTGGAATTCGCAAGCTACCAGGAAAAATACGCGCAGGAAGCCGTTGCTCCGATTCAAAACAAAATCGGTCAGTTTTTATCCGCATCGGTCATTCGAAACATCGTCGCGCAGGTCAAGTCCACCATTAATATCCGTCAGCTGATGGATCAGGAGAAAATCCTTATCATCAATTTGTCTAAGGGGCGCATTGGCGAGGATAACATGCGTCTGCTTGGGGGATTGCTCATTACCAAGCTCCAGCTGTCGGCGATGGAGCGCGTGGACATTCCTGAGCCGGAACGAAGGGACTTTTACATGTACGTGGACGAGTTCCAGAACTTCGCCGTGGAATCGTTCGCTTCCATTCTGTCCGAGGCGCGTAAGTATCGTCTATGCCTGACCATGGCTCATCAGTATATCGCCCAGCTTTCCGACGAAGTACGCGAGGCCGTATTCGGAAACGTCGGGACCACGATAACGTTCCGCGTCGGCTCCCCGGACGCAACCTACATGGAGACGGAGTTCGCGCCGCGCTTTACGCCGGAGGATATCATTAACCTTCCAAAATACAACATTTACCTAAAGCTTCTCATTGACGGCGTAACAAGCCATCCATTTTCGGCCCAGACGCTTCCGCCGATTGCCAAGCGTACGGATTCGGAACAGAAGGTTATCATGGTCAGTCGCGAGCGATATACCACCCCCCGCGCGGAAATTGCGGATAAGATCATGAAGTGGACAGGCATGGGAAGTGACGAGTCCATCGACAAGATGGTAGCCGAAGTTGAATTAAAGAAAAAAGAACAAAAGGCCTCAAAAAAACCGCGGTTCGAATATAAGTGTTCGCGTTGCGCAAAGGACATTACGCTCCCCGTTCAGCTTGATACGTCGCGACCGATCTATTGTGAGGAATGCATTGAGGTCGTTCGTGAGGAGCGAGCAAAGGGAAAGGATCGCCGCCCAGAGCGAAGATCGCCCCCACCGCCCCCGCCGTTGCGTTCTCCCGCCGCGCCGACGGTGACCGAGAGAACCCCCATCATGGCAGCGCCGGCCTCGCTTGAAGTTCTCGCGAAGAAGCCGTCTACCGCCCCAGTTTCGGCAACCCAGGAGCCGGTCGTTGCGGTCAAGGACGTGGAATCCGTTCCAACGGGCGATGACTTTTTGTCACTCGTACTCAAATCTCCCGTAACGGAGGTGCCAAAAACACCTGAGTTACACCAGCCCGTGGCAACGTCGGTCACACATGTCAGGCCAAGCTCCCTTACGCCTGTTCCTGAACGGCGTGCTGAAGGGAACCTAACCACGGAGGATCAGGAAAAGAAGCGACGTCGACGAAAAAAGTCGGGCCGTGGCTCATCGCAAGGAAAGAGTGATCCGTTGCCAGGTTCCGTTCAGGCTCCGAGAAACATCCCACCATCGTTACCTCCTTCGGGTGATGGTTTTATGCCGCTCAAGCCCTCGAGCGGAACGGTACACTCTGGCCAAACGATCAGATTCGATTAGTGTGGTCTGAATCGTATGAGATCGGAACTCGTAACCTTTTCCACGTCCGATGGCATCGTCATCGTTGGGGACTGGTATCCATCGCATGGGTCGCGTTTTGCGCTTCTGCTTCACATGATGCCGGCTACAAAGGAGTCGTGGCGGACGCTTGCGGAGCAGCTAGTCATGGCGGGATATTCCTGCCTTGCAATCGATTTGCGAGGGCATGGGGAATCGAATATGTCCGGTGCGTTGAATTACCGGTCGTTTTCGGATGCGGATCATTTGGCAAGTCTTTTGGATGTCGAGGCCGCATTCGATTGGATGAGCACGAAAGGGGCTGACGCATCGAACACCGTGGCGATTGGCGCTTCGATCGGGGCAAATCTTGCGATAAATTTCGTTGTTTCTTCGGGCTTACCATGTGCGGTCGCCCTTTCGCCGGGATTGGATTATCATGGGGTTACGACGGAGCCGTCCATGCATGCGATGCGTCCAGGTCAACGAATGATCCTGATCGCAAGCGACGATGATCCGGAATCCCTTGCGTCCATTCAGACGTTACACGCGGCAAAACCAACGCAGACGCTTTTGCTTGAAACGCACGGCCTTGGTCATGGAACTTGGATGTTCGAAAAAGATCCCGCATTAATCAGGACTGTGATTTCAGCGATCAGTCCTTTATCCTAATTACGAATCCATGTCCGTCGTACAAGCGCTTGTCCTTGGCATTGTCCAGGGAATTACTGAGTTCCTTCCGATCTCTTCCTCCGGGCATCTCATTTTGGCCCCGATTCTTTTTGGTTGGCAGGAGCAACCGCTCGCGTTCGACGCGGTGATCCATCTTGGAACGCTTGCGGCGATTCTCGCGGCGTTGCGTGGCGATCTTCCTAAACTTCTTGAAAGGCGCGGGCGTCTTGGCTGGACGATTCTCGCCGCGACGATCCCCGCGCTTGCCATCGGGTTTTTATTCAAGGATCAGATTGAGACCGTGCTTCGCTCGCCCATGGTCGTTGCGGCCTCGCTTGCCCTTTGGGGCATGCTGCTCTGGGCTGGGGACCGTATGGTCAAGCCGGGTGCGTCGGATGACGTGACTAAGGTTGGGTATCAACGCGCGATGTTTATCGGCGTGGCGCAGGCGATCGCGCTCATCCCAGGGACTTCGCGCTCCGGCGTCACGATTACCGCCGGCCTGTTTACGGGTCTCTCGCGCGAGGCAGCCGCCAGATTCTCATTCCTGCTCGGCATTCCGGCCATTGCTGCCGCTGGCGCCTCCGCGCTTCTCGACGTCATCGATGGCGCGGAACCCGTTGCGATGCTGCCGCTCGCCGTCGGTTTTCTGGCCGCGTTCGTTTTCGGCATTCTCGCGATCCGCCTGCTATTGAAAATTTTGAAAACATCCACGTTTGTTCCGTTTGCCGTTTATCGTATGTTGCTGGCCGTTGTCGTCTTCGTCCTTCTGCGTTAGGGTGGAGGCATATGTCCGACTACGAGCTGCGCGACCCAATCCACCATCGGATTGCATTTGACGAATTTGAGCGTCGTATTATCGATCATCCTTTTTTTCAACGGTTGCGTTTTATTTCGCAGCTGTCATTTTTGCAGACGTACGTATATCCCGGCGCAAATCATACGCGGTTCACGCATTGCCTTGGTGCCATGCATATCGCCGGACGATTGTTCGCGAAGGTGATCGCTGGTTCTAATCTCATCGTTTCACGGCTGTCTCCCGACGAAATGGAGGGAATCCGCCGTCGTATCCGAGTTGCCGGACTTCTTCATGACATTGGACATGGCCCGTTCAGTCATGAATCGGAAAGCGTATTCCCGCAATTCGACCAGCTTCCGCTTGATTGGACCTGGTGGTCGGAAGGGAAGACGGCGCGTCGGGCCAAGCACGAAGATTATAGCGTCCTGCTCATTCAAACGCTCGCGGACGAGAAGGCGCTTGACCGTGAATTCGCGCAGGACGTCGCCTCGCTCGTGCACGGTGGCGTCCGTCCATCCGCGTGGTTTGCGTCCGTCGAGCGAAAGATTCCGACGCTTCAGAGCGTGCTTAAACTTCTAATTTCCGGCGAAGCGGACTGCGATCGGATGGATTACCTGCTTCGTGACAGCTATGACTGTGGCGTCGCATATGGAAATTTTGACATTGATTGGTTGATTTCAAGCATGGGCATCGGGGAGCGCGAAGGTCGCCTTGTTCTTACGATCGCGGAAAACGGCGTGCGCGCATTCGAGTCATTTTTGCTCGCTCGCTACCACATGTTCGACCAGGTTTATTTTCATAAGACAAAGGCCGGATTCATTTACTACCTTGAGAAGGCTATTTTATCCGGAGAGATTCCACTTGTGATTCCAACGGATCCGTATGCATACGCGCAGATGCGCGACGGCGCAGTTATTGAAACCATGTTCGAGGCGGCACGTCGCCCTAACCATTACTGGTCCGAACATTTGATTCGCCGATTGCCGGCGCATCGCATCCTGCGCTTGCAGGAAGCGCGTCAGGAGGATCACGCCGTGCTCGAGGAACTGACGCGCATGTGCGAAGAAAACCAGATCGGTTATTTTACGCATCGCGCGGGAAAGGAGCTTTCCTCGTTGACCGAGTCGGATCGTCTCATGTTTGTGATTCATAAGACGGTGAGCGGGGAAGAAATGGTACCAATGTTTCAGTATTCGGATTTATTGAAGAAATATAACGAGAAACTTCAGATCGTTGATTTTTTTGTCGTTCGAGAAGACGCGGGTCGTTTCCGAGCGTTGCAAGAAAAAATGACGGCAATGCCGTCAGCGTAGATGTTCCTTTGCCTTCGCGTTGACCCACCTCGCCACGGCGACCGGGTTGTTCTTCAGCATGAAGTCGGCTTGAAGCTCCAGAAGCCGCACCCCATCAAGCTGCGAGTATCCCCCAGAGCAAAGGAGGAATTTGCCTAGCCAATCGGCCTTGCGCCACGCCTGGAGCATGGCCGAACCGCTTGTCCCCGGAAGTCCTTCGTCGGAAACCACGGCGTCCGGCCATGTTCCGGAACGCACGGCTTCCATCGCGGCATCCGCGCTCTCAAAAAATCGTACCTCCGTTCTCCGCGCGACGTCAGCATCCATGATTACGTCGACCATCTGTCTCATGACAGTGGCGATAGACAAGTCATCCTCGACATAGAAGACCAGGCAGTGCGTAGCCATGTGACCTCCAGACGTACAAACAACCACGTTTGGCCTAAATTGTCAACTGTCCGGCACCCCTTGATGAAATGCCTCTCGTGTGAAATACTCTTGCCCTTATGAGCGAAACGCGCCCAAAAGTATTGGTTGGCATGTCCGGCGGTGTGGATTCATCCGTTGCCGCGGCCTTGTTGTTGGACCAAGGATACGAGGTTATCGGCGCGTTCATGAAGAATTGGACAGAGACCAAGTGCGACGGTGAGAATCGGGAATGTGGGTGGCGCGAGGAGCGGCGCGATGCGATGCGCGTGGCTGCCAAGCTTGGCATCCCATTCGTTACCTTTGATTTCGAAAAAGAATATCGCGATAAGGTCGTTGATAATCTGTTTCAGGAGTATGCCTCGGGCCGTACGCCGAACCCGGACGTGCTGTGCAATAAATACGTAAAGTTTGATCTGTTCGTGAAAGAGGCGGACAAACTCGGATGCGCGTTCGTCGCGACCGGGCATTATGCGAGAATCGAGGATGGACGCCTGCTTGCTGGAAGCGATCCGAATAAGGACCAAACCTACTTCCTATGGGCGATTCCAAGGGACGTATTGCCGCGTGTTCTTTTCCCAGTTGGCGGTATGCAAAAGCCGGTCGTTCGCGACATGGCGCGAACTTTCGGATTGCCTACGGCCGACAAAAAAGACTCAACCGGAATTTGTTTTGTCGGGGAGGTTGATATTCGTGCGTTTTTGAAGGAACGGATACCGGAAGATCCGGGCGATATCGTGACCATCACCGGCGAGATCGTTGGGACGCACGAGGGCGTGGCATTCTACACGATTGGCCAACGGCACGGTCTGAATGTCGGCGGCGGCATGCCGTATTATGTGGTCGATAAAAAGCCCGAGACCAAGCAGCTCATTGTCTCGAGCAATTTTCATCCACAGTTGTTCGGGAAATCTGTTCGGGCGTTCCAAGCCAACTGGTTTTGTCAACCGAAGGTCGGAGATAAAATCTTCGCGCGCGTCCGCTACCGTCAGCCGCTGCAGGCGTGCGTTATTGTCGCGATTGAGCGAGAAAACGTCGAGGTGGCGTTTGACGAATCAGTTCGCGCGGTCACTCCGGGTCAGTCGATCGTCTTTTATGACGGAGAAGAAATGCTCGGCGGCGCGATCATTCGATAGCCCACGCATAGAAGTCAGCGGCCGCGCCGGAAGATGGATCGAACGTGGTATCCAAAATCGACACGGGCGATGTCTCGTGGATATCGACCGGTTTTTCTGTTTCAAAAACTTCCGCGTTTTTTACAAGCACGAGCGCCGTCGTATTGATTGGGATTACTGAGACCGTTTCGCGGAAGTCGTAGTTGACCACTGAGAGAGAACCACCGAAGATCGTGGACTGTACGGCATTGGTTGTGATGGTGAAAGGGTGCTGCGCGTCGTGCGCGACGGCGAAAACACGCCCACGGATGATTCGGACCGTGACGCGCTTGCTGTTCGTTTGGTCGAGGATGATCTCGGTGTCGTGATCAAGCCAGAGCTCCGCGAGCATGGCGATATCACCGGGCGTTCCCACTCGGAGGTATGTCCGGTCTTGTTCGGCCGTCGACACGGTTTCACCGCGGTCATAATAAGTACCCGAAGCATCATACGCTCCGGTCTCGGGATCATAGCCGCTTCCGCCCGCCCAGACGAATCCAAAGCGCTGGCCGATGAGAAGGCTGGCAAGTAACACTGAAAAGATGGCGATTGGCGCGTATTTCATGTTAGAATCCTAGCATGTCTTATGTGTAACGCCCAATGATTATGGCGCTCCTTGAATTTTACGGTGCAGAATGTCCCCATTGCGTCACCATGATGTCCATGATCGACAAGCTTATTGCGGAAGGAATCCTGATCGAAAGGTTCGAAACGTGGCATAACGACGAAAATGCGGAGAAGCTCAAGGAATACGACAGGGGTTTGTGCGGGGGAGTGCCGTTTTTTTACAACACGGAATCAAAGCGGTTCATCTGTGGAGAGACTGACGAGGAAACGCTTCGCAAATGGGCAAGGGGCGAGAACGTATGAAGTCGATCGCCGTGGTGATGAGCATTCTTGTTCTGCTGGGGGCCGGGTGTAATAGTTCGCCGCCCGTTGACCTGATGCTCGGGGCAGGCGACACGTTGACCATTCGTCAGACTGTGTTTGGCGTGGGCGGCAAGTTAACGGAATTCGTTGGCGTCGCGCCGGAGGAGAGAACCGTTTTGGTGCCCGACGCCTGGCCTTCATCCGCGACCGATTTTGGGGATGACACGTTTGTGCTCCTTCCTCGCGAGTCGTATGCCGAGTTATCAGAAACAGGTCAAACGCATATCAGCCTCGGACTATATGACCAGAAGATTTCGGATGCACTTGGCCTCGTTGATCGCTTAAACGCGGTCGTCACGGCGCTCGGAGGCAGTTCGGTCCTTGAAACCCGGGAAGACGTATTGCTCGTGACCGTATCCGACGAAAACGCGACCGACTGGGTTCGACTCAATGGCAGGCTCGTCCAGGTCAGGGCGATCAAGGCGTCAAACAGGTTCGCGTCCTATGTGATCCTGGCAAATCAGGAAACCCCAGTGATCCTGTCCCTCACGCTCAAGCCGGCTGCCCGCGCGGAACTCGACGCGCTTTCTTCGTTTGAGGGATTCGAAATTTCCGAAATCAAAAAGGCGGGCGAATAGCCCGTCTTTTTTAGGATAGTCGTTCGACCCAGTGCGCGTCGACTTCCACGGTGAGGTCGAGGAATACTTTTTTTTGCATCACGGCTTCGAGCTCATTGCGCGTGGATTGTCCAATTTCTTTGATGCCTTGGCCGCCCTTGCCGATGATCATGCGTTTATACCGTTCTTCGGTCGTATAGACGGTTGCCCTTACATACAGCGTGCCGTCCTCCCGCGTTTCCATTTCTTCGACTTCAACGTGAGTCGTATAAGGAACTTCCTGTCGAAGACGGAGAAATAATTTTTCACGAATGAGCTCTGCGAGCCAGATCTCGCTTTTCATGTTGGTCAGCTGTTGGAGCGGATAATAAGGTTCGCCTTCGGGCATGGATTCGAAAATAAAATCCGCGAGCGCATTCACGTTCATGCCAGTCAACGCGGAAACGTCGATGACCCTTGTGAATTCCGCGGCGAGATCCCGATAATGTTCCACGAACGGCGGGCTATTCAGGTCAGCCTTGTTTATCACTAAAATTTTTGGTTTTTCGATGTTTCGGATCATGGCCAGCATGGCCTTTTCCTCATCGCCAATGGAACGCGTGGGATCCGCGACGTAAACAATGACGTCCACGTCCTTCAGAGAGTCCTTTACGCTGTCCAGGAGCTTCTTCGTGAGCATGTCCTTTGCCTTCTTCATGAGGCCCGGAGTATCGACAAACACGACCTGTCCGTCCGGACGGGTCAGGATTCCTTGCACGGGGAGTCGGGTGGTTTGGGGCTTCGGGGTCGTGATGGCTACCTTGGTTCCAACGAGCGTGTTGAGCAGTGTGGATTTGCCCACGTTGCTGCGCCCGACCAGCACGGCGAATCCGGTTTTTTGTTTTGCGGCGGTTGTGTCTAACATGGCGGGTATTCAACCACGAAACGTCATCCACGTCAATCGAGTCGTTCCAGCTTGGCGACGAATTCAATATGAGGCGTGTGAGGAAACAGATCAAGGCCTGTGCTTTCGGCGATGCGGTACCGCGTCGAAAGTGCGGGCGCGCCCGTGGCGGTTCCATTGAATTCCTTCGCAAATCTTTCGTGTTTGCAGGAAATATAGACAATGGTCTTTGGTGCCGCACGGAGAAGAGTTTCGATGACCTGTGGGTGCATCCCGGCTCGGGGCGGATCCACAATCACGACGTCTGGAGCATATCCCGCCCAATCAAAATCCTCGGACTTGGACACGAAGTACTCGGCCAATGCCTTGTTCGTTTCAGCGTTTTCATTTGCGCAAGCAATTGCCTCGGCATTTTCTTCAATTCCAATAACCTTCACGCGCGGGAATCGGTGGGAGAGCGCAAGAGAGAAGAATCCGGAACCGCAGTAAAGATCAAGGATCGTTGGGTCGGAAAGAGGTTCGATGGCTTTCTCGCAGTGTCGTAAAACCTCGTCCTGCAGCTTTGCCGCCATTGCGGAATTCGTCTGGAAGAATGCATTCGGCGTGATTTTGTACGCGATGTCGTTGATCTTCTCTCGGATAAATGGATCCCCCTTGAGCGGAACGATCGCGTCTGAAACCGAAAGATCCGTCATGCGCGCATTTATTCCGTGAATGACGGACGTCGCTCGATCCCCAATGACATCGACGAGTCCTTCCGGCATGGCAGCCGCATCGGATGTGACGAGCGTGACCATGCGTTCTCCCGTATTTTTTCCTTCTCGGATAACAAGATAGCGAAAGAATCCCTCGTGTGTCTTGCTGTTCCAGAAGGGAAGCCCAGTAAATTTTGCCCAGGTCCGAACGTCATTTACGATGTTCGTTGATTCTTCGGACAAAAGAAAACAAGTGTTAAGATCGAGCGTGGCCCACCAACGGTCAGGAAGTTTCAAGCCGAGTTCGCCATTTCGTCCGAACACGAAGTCCATTCGATTTCTGTAGTAAAATTGGGATGGGCAAGGATCGATGGCGTCTACCGAACAGGGGATGCCCAGTTCATCGAAGGTCGTTCGGAGCCGTAAAAGCTTTTCCGCAAGTTGTCGATCGTATCCCATATGTTGCCATTTGCATCCGCCGCACTCGGTTGCGAACGGGCATTTGGGCAATACGCGATCCTCCGACGGGACCACAACTTCGTCGAGCCTGGCGCGATGTCCTTCTCCCGTACGTTTTACCAGAATCGCATTGACCGTTTCGCCCGGAATCGTGTTGTATACGAGGAACGGCTTTCCCTCGGTTCGTGGAATGATTCCGCTGCCGTCTGCGGCGAGAGACTCAATCGTTCCGGAAATAGACTGTAAAAGTTTCATATGATCGTTATTGCGCACAATATTCGTTCGCTACACAACGTTGGCGCGATCTTCCGTTCCTGTGACGCGTTCGGTGTGGAACGGCTTTACCTTACTGGATTTACTGGAACTCCGCCACGCTTAGAAATCGCGAAAACCGCCCTTGGGTCTGAAGATCGCGTTGTGTGGGAAAAGCCGACAAATGTGTTTGAGGCGATTGGGGCGGTTAGGCGCGACGGGTATACGGTCGTCGCGCTGGAAAATGGAGTCGGGGCGCGGGCGATAGGATCCATCGGGGGGAAGGTGGCACTCATCCTTGGCAATGAGGTCGATGGAATTGAGTCGTCCGTGTTGTCCTCGTGCGACGAAACGGTCGAAATCCCCATGCCAGGACAAAAACGCTCGCTGAACGTTTCCGTGGCAACGGGGATAGCGCTGTTTGTCTTATCCCAAAAAACGCCGTAGAATGACATTCATATGATCACGATTGTGATCCCAACGAAAAATGAGGAAGCCTTCTTGCCACGACTTTTGGAATCCATCAGACGCCAAACGTTGCAGCCGCGAGAGATCATCGTCGCGGACGTCTCGTCGACCGACAGAACGCGGGAGATCGCTGGGTCTTATGGTGCGCGCATCGTGGATGGTGGGATGCCTGGTCCGGGACGAAATCGTGGGGCGGAGGCGGCAACAACGGAACTCGTGCTTTTTTTGGACGCGGACGTCGAACTTCGCGACCCGGAATTTTTGGAGCGGAGCGTAGGCGAAATGTTGGAACGCGGGCTCGATCTGGCAACATGCGACGTGTTTCCGCTTTCCGACGCATGGGTCGATCATGTGCTGCACAAGGCGTATAACGTGTATGCTCGCGCATGGGGCGACGTGTTTCCGCATGCTCCAGGATTTTGTATGTTTGTCCGTCGATCGTTGCACGAGACGATCGGTGGATTCGACGAGGCCGTGGTGTTTTGTGAGGACCATGAGTATGCCAAACGCGCTTCGAGGGCCGGGACGTTTGGTTTTTTGCGATCAACAAAGATCCCGGTATCCATCCGTCGGCTCGATCGTGACGGGCGCATCAATATCGCGATTAAATACCTGTTAGCGGAAATGCACCTTGCCATGCTTGGGCCTATCCGCCATGACCGGTTTAAGTACACCTTTGGATACCGAAATAAATCAAGGGCCATTAAGGAATAACGACGAAAAGGAGGACCATGGTTCCGATCATTTCCGTACATGTCCAGTACAGGCACGTTCACCTGTCTTCGTCGGATAGGGAGGCTCTTTTTGGCACGCAGACATTGCAAAAGCTTTCTGAGGTCCCGCACCGCGGGCAGCATGTTTGTCCGCAAACGGTCACGGTCGTTGGGCCGAACGCAGTTCAGTTTGAGCGCGTGCGCGTACTCGGTCCGACCCGCGATTCGACCCAGGTCGAATTATCGCCAACGGAGGCATTCGCGCTTGGTCTTGATGTTCCCGTACGGCTTTCTGGCGATCTCAATCGAACGGCAGGATGCACGCTCGTTGGTCCTGAAGGAAGCGTACAGTTAAAATCCGGGGTCATTATTCCCGCGCGCCACCTGCATTGCAGCGAACGGGACGCCGCACAATTAGGACTAACGCACCATCAGCTGGTGACTGTCGCGCCTCCCGGACGTCCCAATGACCGCGTGGAGTTAGTCACGGTTCGTATTCACCCCACGTTCGCCCTTCGGTTGCATTTGACGTATGATGAAGCCAGTGAGTTTTGGCTTGAAACCGGCGACCAAGTCGTCATCCTATGAAACGATTGTTTTTCATGAGTCTTATTCTTTGCGTGCCTTTCGTCGTGCATGCGACGTCCGCGGACCTTGGAATCGACCAGAGTTCCATCACGTTTTCTGACAAACTTGTCGCGGGGAGCACGGTACGCATCTACGGAGTCATAACGAATTATGGCGACGTGGATGTTGCGGGGTACGTCTCTTTCTTTCAAGGAACGGTTCCGATCGATGACTCGCAGGTAATTTCCGTCCGCGCTGGCGGCGTGCCCGAGGAAGTTTATGTCGATTTCATCGTTCCAAACGGCGAATTTAACGTTCGCGCGGAGATTCGTGGAACAGATCCATCCGACGAAAACGCGACAAATGACGTGGCCATCACAAGATTATTTACGCCTATTTTTGACGATGATGGGGACGGAGTGGAAAATGATACGGACAATTGTCCACAAAAGGCGAACGCAACGCAGGTGGATACCGATGGCGATTTAATAGGCGATGCGTGCGATGACGACGATGACGACGATGGGCTTACTGATGACGTCGAAACGGAGCTCGGGACAAGCCCAATCTCCAAGGATACCGACGGAGACGGTGTCGCGGACGCAAGCGACGCCTATCCATCGGACACGACGCGTTCCGTTATCGTCCCGGTCGTGGTCGAACCGGTCGTTGTCCCGGCTACGGTCGTGACGACGTTAGAGGCTCCTGTCGTTGACGCATTCCAACTGAACGCTCGAGACGAATCTGTTTCTGAGGAAGATGCGGTCGACACGACGGATTCTTCCGTGGATGCCCCAGACACGCATGATGAACTTTCCTTCTCTCCAAGGGCGGTCTTCAGTTATGCGCGTGATTCCTGGAATACGTTCGAATTCAAGGCAGTGACTCCCGAGGCGGCGGGGTATCAATATCAATGGGATTTCGGAGATGGCGTGGAATCGTCGCGTGCCACCGTGCGTCATACGTATTCTGTCTCCGGGGATTTTGAAGTGTCCTTTAGGGTCGTTGATCCGAATGGCTCCATATCCGAGGATAGCTCCGTGATTCACGTGCGATTTTGGACGCTCCAGAATCGTGTAGTCGAAATGATTCTCGCGTTCTTGTCGCTTCTCCTGCTGATCGGCATGGCAATGATCGCGAAGCTTTCAGGCGACCGATGGCGCGGTTCGTCGACGAAAAGAAGCAAGCTCATTCCAGATGTCGTCCAGGAAGACGAGCGGCTTGATGACGAGCCGCGGAAAAAGATCGCGGTAAGGAATTTGGATAACGAATAATGTGTTCGGTTTTTTGAATAAGGAATCGAAGACCATCGTTGGCGCAGCGGCGATCGTTGGGCTTCTTTCGTTCGTGAGCCGTATCGTCGGATTGGTTCGTGATCGCATCCTGCTCGGGGAATTTGGGGCGGGCGACGTTCTTGATGCGTATTACGCCGCGTTTAAGCTCCCTGACCTCTTGTTTGGGCTGTTTGTCGTCGGTTCGTTGTCCGCGAGCTTCATTCCGATTTTTAGCCGGCACTTCCATTCGCCTTTGCGCCGTGATCGGGCTTGGGAATTCACGAGCAACACATTGAATCTTCTTGCGGTGGCCATGGCGGGCATGTCCGTGATTTTGTTCATTTTTGCGGACCCGCTTGCGGGGTTGATCGCGCCTGGATTTGATCCCGCTAAGCAAGGCATGGTCGCGCAGATGACCAGAGTCATGCTCCTCGCGCAGTTTTTTCTCGCTGCTTCCGTGGTATTTGGAAGCGTGCTGCAGGGATTAAAGCGATTTCTTCTTTTTTCTCTTGCGCCGATTTTTTATAATGTCGGCATCATCACGGGGGCCCTTTTTCTTGCCAAGCCCTTCGGTCCCATTGGTTTGGCCTGGGGCGTGGTCTTGGGGGCATTCCTTCACCTCGTAGTCCAACTGCTCGGCGTGATTTCAGCGGGATTCCGTTGGTCGCCGCGCTTTGACTGGAAGGATGCCGACACGCATGAAATGGTTCGATTAACCGGTCCGCGCATGATGGGCATCGCCGTGAGCCAGGTGAATTTTGTCATTTTGACGATCATTGCGACGACTCTTGCCGTTGGGTCGGTCACTATTTTTCAGGTAGCGTATAACATACAATTTTTTGCGATTGGAATTTTTGGCGTTTCATACGCCATCGCCGTATTCCCGCAATTCGTTCTAGAGGCAGAGAATGGGGATACGCGCGCGCTCGTGGCTACATTTTCGCACGCCGTCCGCCAGGTGCTCTTTTTTATGGTTCCGATGATGGTCGTGTTTCTGATCCTACGCGCTCAAATTGTTCGCGTGGTCGCAGGCGCGGGGCAATTCGATTGGAATGCGACTATTCTTGCCGCCGATACGCTGGCTTTTTTTACTTTGAGTTTTGTCGCCCAGGCGCTCACGTTTATTCTCTCACGCGCATTTTTCGCGTATCGTGACACGATGACCCCGCTTGTCGCAGGATTAGTCTCCGCGCTTCTGTCGCTCATTGCCGCGCTTTGGTTCTCCCAGCATTTCGGCGTGGTTGGGTTGGCCATGGCGTTTTCCATTGCCGCGATCGTCAACCTGTTGTTGCTGTGGATGCCACTTCGTCAGCGAACAGGAACGCTCGATGAGGCCCGGATCGTTCGTTCTTTGTTTACGATCAGCACTGCGGGCCTGGCCTGCGCGGTCGTCACGCAATTTTTGAAGCCGGTTATTGTATCCGTCATTGCGCTCGACACCTTTCTCGGCGTCCTTACCCAGGGATTCATTGCCGGGGGAGCGGGGCTCTTCGTCTATCTTCTTGTTTCATATGGCTTCCGAAGCGAGGAATTATCCGACGTGGTTTCCGGATTAAAGCGACGCATTTTACGCAAATCTGCCCCTGAGGAAACCGTGACGCCGGAATCAACGACCGCGGCGTAGGGCGCGTTTGATCAAATTCGAATTCTCCGGCACAATGCGTGCGTTATGACATCCTCTGAGATTAGAAAGGCCTATCTTGATTTTTTCGCGGCACGCGGCCATTCGGTCGTCCCGTCCGCGCCCTTGTTGCCGGAAAATGACCCGACGACGTTATTTACCGGCTCCGGCATGCAACCGATGGTTCCGTTTTTGCTTGGCGAGCCGCATCCGAGCGGCACACGCATCGCTGATGCCCAAAAATGTTTTCGGTCACAGGACATAGAGGAGGTAGGAGACAATCGACACACGACATTTTTTGAAATGCTCGGAAACTGGTCGCTTGGAGATTATTTTAAGAGGGAGCAGGTTGCCTGGATGTTTGAGTTCCTCACGAGGGAATTAAGCCTCGATCCTTCGCGTTTATACGTAACCGTATTTCGTGGAAACGACCAGATCGCGCGTGACGAGGAAACGGTCGCGTATTGGAAAGAGGCTTTCGCTTCCGTTGGGATGTCAGCGGAAGCGGTTGATTTTTCCGAGAGAGATGGCATGGAAAGCGGTAGGATTTTTTATTATGACGAGAAAAAGAACTGGTGGTCTCGCTCCGGCATACCAAATGCCATGCCAGTTGGCGAACCAGGCGGACCGGATACGGAAATGTTTTGGGATTTCGGTGCTGAACGTAGGTTGCATGAGACGTCGGCCTTCGCGTCAGGGCCGTGCCATGTCAACTGTGATTGCGGCCGGTTCGTAGAGATCGGCAACAACGTGTTCATGCAGTACAAAAGAACGGAATCCGGGTTTGAGCTGCTGCCGAAGCAAAACGTCGATTTTGGCGGAGGCCTCGAACGCATGGCTGCCGCGGTCGGAGACGATCCGGACATGTTTCGCATCGACCTGTTCGACCGAGCGCGTTCAGCCGTCGAGTCGGTCACTGCAAAGATGTATGGAGCGAACTCCGACGAAACGTTTGCGTTCCGCGTCATGCTTGATCATCTGCGAGCCGCGACGTTTCTCATCGCTGATGGCGTCTTGCCGTCCAACAAGGATCAGGGCTACTACGTCCGCCGTCTTATCCGCCGCGCCGTGCGTTTCGGCAACAAGATTGGCGCAAAGGATGCATTTTGTGGCACGGTCGCATCCGCCTACGTCGAAACCTATCGTGAAGCATATCCGGAGCTTGTTGATAAGAGTGAAATTATCGTCTCGGAAATGACGAAGGAGGAGGCAAAGTTTAAGGCGTCACTCGATAAGGGACTCCGCGAGTTTGAGAAGTCATTTGCCAAGACCGGAGCCGTGTTAGGCGTGGATGCATTTAATCTTTATCAGTCTTACGGGTTCCCGTGGGAACTAACGGAAGAATTAGCGCTCGAGCATGGTCAAGTGGTAGATCGAGCCGTTTTCCGCGATGAATTTAAAAAGCACCAGGAGCTTTCGCGAGCCGGATCCGAGCAGAAGTTTGCCGGTGGGCTCGCGGATCACTCGGCAGAGGTGGTGCGACTTCATACGGCGACGCACATGCTTCATTGCGCGTTACGGCAGGTCCTTGGCGACCATGTGCTTCAGCGCGGCTCGAACATCACGGCCGAGCGTCTTCGCTTTGATTTCTCGCATCCTGAAAGAATGACTCAGGAACAGATCAGGCAAGTTGAGGACATCGTGAATGAACATATCAGGAAAGCCCTCCCGGTTCACTTCGAGATCGTGGATCTCGAGGAGGCGAAGCGACGCGGGGCGATTGGCGTGTTTGAGGACAAGTATGCTTCGCTCGGCGGAAAGATCAAGGTATACTTCATTGGTGACAAGGCGGCAGAGGAATATTTCTCAAAGGAAGTTTGTGGCGGTCCGCATGTGGAAAACACCTCGGAAATCGGCGAATTTCATATTGTCAAAGAAGAGCCCGTAGCCGCTGGAATAAGGCGAATCAAAGCGATTGTAAACGCTTCCACAACCAACTCTTGACACATGAAAAGCAAAAACGTACAATACCGGCGCCTTCGACTATCCACAACCTCTTGCGTTTTTTCGCTCAACTGATAGAATCTTGACGATTATGAGCGAACAAGGGTCAAAGGAATTCATCGAGGTGAAGGGTAAGGTGGAAGAACTTCTTCCGTCTGCCAAATTCAAAATCCGTCTTGAGAACGGTCAAACCATCACTGGGCATCTGTCTGGAAAAATGCGTATGCATCGCATTCGTATCCTTCCAGGCGACGAGGTAAAACTCGAGATGAGCCCGTATGATTTAACCAAGGGACGAGTCGTTTACCGATTCTGATCGAGCGAACCCCACTTCATCGGGCGTTTCCGTCCGATGAGGTTATTGCTTCATTATGAAAGTGCGTGCATCCGTAAAATCCATTTGCCGGGACTGCAAAGTGATCCGCCGTGAAGGTCGGGTCCGAGTTATTTGTAAGAACCCGCGTCATAAACAGCGCCAAGGGTAATCTATGGCACGTATTGCTGGAGTTACACTCCCAAACAACAAACGAATCATCATTGGTCTCACGTACGTCTATGGCGTGGGCGATACCATTGCTAAACGCGTTTTGAAGCAGGTTGGCATCAGCGAGGATATCCGCGTGAAGGACCTCACGGACGATCAGACCTCGCAGATTCGCGAGGCGCTTGAGAAGAATCACCGTCTCGAGGGAGATCTTCGTCGTGACGTGATGTCGAACATCAAGCGGCTAAAGGATACCGGAAGTTATCGCGGCGTCCGTCACATGAAAAAGCTTCCTGTCCGCGGACAACGAACAAAGACGAATTCGCGTACCGTGCGCGGGAACGTCCGTAAGACCATGGGTTCTGGTCGTCGAGTCCTCACCAAGACATAATTAGCTATGGCAACCGTGAAAGTTACAAACAAGCCAAAGAAGGTCAAGGCGATCCGACAGGTGTCTCAGGGGTGCGCTTATATTCAGGCCACCTACAACAACACGATTGTTACGGTTACGGACCAGAACGGAAATACTCTTGCTTGGTCTTCTGCCGGAGCCTGTGGATTCCGTGGTCCGAAAAAGGCTACGCCGTACGCCGCAAGCATGATCGTGAAGACGATTGCCGACAAGGTGAAGGAAACTGGTTTGCGTGAGCTCGCCGTTTTCGTCAGGGGCGTGGGATCCGGTCGGGATTCGGCTGTCCGGGCGCTAAATGCAAACGGTTTTACGGTTACCAGCATCAAGGATATGACCCCGCTTCCGCACAACGGTTGCCGTTCCTCGCGCGCTCGTCGCATCTAACGCTGATTATGGGCAAGACACTCAAAACAACCTGCAAGATGTGCCGTCGCGAAGGGGTGACCCTTTGTGGCAAGGAAAAGTGCGCGTTGAAGCGCCGCAGCGCCCCGCCGGGCGTTCATGGTCCGGCACAGGCCTTGCGTCGCCCGCGGCTTTCTTCCTATGGGGTCCAGCTGCGTGAAAAGCAAAAGGCCAAGCGGCTGTATAATGTGATGGAACGTCAGTTTCGACGCTATTTTGAGGCCGCTAGCTTGAAAAAGGGAAACACAGCCGATTTCTTGGTTCAGACCCTCGAGCGTCGTTTGGATAACGTGGTGTTCCGGCTTGGTTTTGCGAAGACGCGTCGACAAGCTCGCCAGATGGTTAATCACGGATTCATTACTGTGAACGGCGTTGACGTGAATATCCCCTCATTTACGGTTCGTGTTGACGAGGTGATTGGTTTCAAGGAAAGCAAGAAAACCAAAGGTCTTCTTAACGGGCTTCAGGAACGTCTTCAAAAAACCGAGGCTCCGCGCTGGCTTTCGCTCGATGCTGCCATGTTTACAGGAAAAGTCACGTCTCTCCCAGAAGGTGAGGATCTAAAATCGGTTTTCGATCCGACCCTCATCGTTGAATTTTATTCGCGTTAACGCTTTCGCGAACCTATGGAGAACATCCTTCTCCCGTCAACGATCAAATTTGAACCAAGCACTCGCCCAAACGAGGGTCTCTTGGTCGTTGAGCCGTGTTTTCACGGCTATGGAACAACGCTTGGCAATGCCTTGCGTCGCGTGCTTCTTTCCTCGCTGCCAGGTGCGGCCGTCATCGCCGTCAAGGTTAAGGGCGGTACGCATGAGTTTCAGGCAATCCCGAACGTTAAGGAGGACATGCTTGAGATCATCCTTAACCTGAAGGGACTTCGTCTGAAGTGCTTCAGCGAGGAGCCGGTTAAGCTGACCGTGAAGGTAAAGGGCTCAAAGACCGTGACGGCGGCGGACATCGAGCCGAATTCTGACATCGAGATCGTCAATCCTGACATGAAGATTGCGACGATTACGGATGACAGCGGTGTTTTTGAGGCGGAACTCACGGTCGGTCGTGGCCGGGGTTATGTTCCGACCGAGGAGCGCATCGGTGAAGTGAACGATATTGGCACCATTGCCATTGACTCCTTGTACTCTCCGGTTCGAAACGTCGGCTACCGCGTAGAAAACACGCGCGTCGGTGAAATTACGAACTACGACAAGCTCGTAATGACCATCGAAACGGACGGAACGATCACGCCGGAGGAGGCCGTGACGGAGTCAGCAAAGATCCTTATTGACTATTTCTCGATTCTGTTGCAGAATCCGGCCGCGACGGAAGAACCGTCGGCGGAATAAACCTCATTATGCGTCACCGTAAGAAAGGCACAAAACTCGGCCGTGAAAAAGCTCCGCGCGAAGCATTGCTCCGCAATCTTGCGGCGAGCATTATTTTGTACGAAAAGGTAAAGACGACCGAAGCAAAGGCCAAGGCGGTCCGTCCGTTCGTCGAGCGCGCAATTTCAACGGGAAAAACGCCGACGCTCGTTTCGCGGAGAAACTTGATGAAGGTGTTTTATACGGAGCATCCGGTTAAGAAGATCCTTGAGGTGCTCGGTCCGCGTTACGCTGAACGAAAGGGCGGTTATACGCGCATCGTTAAGCTCGGACATCGTCTGAATGACGCTGCCGATATGGTCCAGATTGAGCTCGTGTAATATGGCAGTATTGAAACGTACAATTCGAACGATTGATGCCGCCGGCAAAGCGCCCGGTCGTTTGGCGACCCAGATCGCGATGATTCTGATCGGGAAGGACAAGGCGAGTTTTCTTCCGAACGTCGATGCGGGTGACGCGGTGGAGGTAGCAAACGCATCCAAAATGAAGATCACTGGCAAAAAGTTGGAACAGAAAACGTACTATGCGCACACGGGCGGGCCGCGCGGACTTTCCGCGAAGCTCATGAAGACCGTTTGGGCGAAAGATCCGTCAGACGTTCTGCGCCGTGCCGTTGATCGCATGCTTCCGAAGAACCGCCACCGCACCGAACGCATGAAGCGCTTGAAGATCACGAACTAGTTATGACCGAAACGACCACAAAATATATTAAGGGTCTTGGACGCCGGAAGGAGGCGTCCGCGCAGGTTCGGCTCATTCCGGGCGGAACAGGCAAGATCGAGATTAACGGACGCGAGATGGCGGAATACTTTCCGTTGTTTACGCTCCAACAGTCAGTAAATGCGCCGTTAATTGCAACGGGCAACGAAGGAAAGTTTGACGTGTCCGTAAGGGTTTCCGGCGGCGGTATTCGTGGTCAGGCCGACGCGGTACGTCTTGGGATTGCCCGTGCACTTATCGATTTGAATCCGGATTATCGTCCAGCGCTCAAAAAACTCGGATATCTCTCTCGTGATGCACGTATTCGTGAGCGAAAAAAGTACGGTCACCTCGGCGCCCGTCGATCCCCACAATGGGCCAAGCGCTAACACAAAAGTTGAAACCGCCCGTTCGGGCGGTTTTCGATTGCCGAAATTTCTAGAAACGGGTACGATAAACGTCGTTATGGCTGCGAACGTTGCGAAAAATACGCTGTATCTGACCGCCGCGTCCATAGGACAGAAACTTTTGGCGTTCGTGTATTTTTTGTTTCTCGCGCGCGTCATGGGAACGGAGCAGACGGGCGGATATTTCCTTGCCTTGTCAATTACGACCATCTTCTCGACATTCACCGATTTCGGAATGACGCCGGTGGTCATTCGTGACGTGGCGAAATATCCCTTGGAAGCAATCGGTCTTGTTCGTCGCGTGTTATGGCTTAAGATCCCGTTTATGGCGGTCGGCGCCATTGGTGCTTTTATTTCTGTCTGGATGCTCGATTATGACGTGCGTGTGCGCGAACTGGTGTTCATTGCTTCGCTTGTCATGCTCGCTGACGCGATCTCGCTTCTTTTTTATGGCGTTTTGCGCGGTCATCATGCGCTAAAGTTTGAATCGCTTGGGATTTTTGTCGGACAAACATTGACGTTGATTTTTGGAGGGACCGTACTGTTTGCGTTCCCATCCCTTCATCTTCTTGTACTTGCGCTTCTCGCTGGCAGCACATTTAACATGATCTATTCCGCCTGGCATGTCATTCGGTTGCTTGGTCCGTCTGTTTTGAGTCCCGTGTGGGATAGGGCGACAACGAAGGCACTGCTTTTGGCCTCATTGCCGTTCGCGCTCGCGGGGATTTTTGTGAAGGTGTACTCATACGTCGACTCCATTTTTATCTCGAAGTTCATTGGAACGGCGGCCGTAGGCGTGTATGCCGTCGCATACAAGTTTACCTATTCGTTTCAATTTCTTCCCATGGCGTTTGTCGCGGCGCTCTATCCCGGAATGAGCGCGTTGGTCGGAAAGGATTTGCCCCGTCTTCGAAAATTGTTTGATGATGCGATTTGGTACGTGATCGTTCTTGCTGCTCCGATCGCCTTCGGTCTTTTCGCAATTGCGCCGGACGCGATTGCTCTGGCCGGCGATGGGTATCAGGAGGCTGTCCCCGTGTTGCAGGCATTGGTTTTCGTTCTGATCCCCATTTTCCTCGATTTTCCCGTGGGTTCACTTTTAAACGCGGCAGATCGACAGGGGACAAAAACGGCGATCATGGGAGTGACGATGGTTTTGAACGTCATATTGAACGTTCTGCTCATCCCATCGTTTGGCATTCTCGGAGCGGCATACTCCGCGCTTGGAAGCTTCACGTTCTTGTTCGTCGGTGGGTTGTGCTTCGTCCCACAGATCATTCCCGGATACTCGTTCGTGTCTTTTGCACGCACGGTTTTTCCGATCTTGCTTTCAGGGGCGGTGATGGGCGCCGTGGCGTATGCATTGCGGCCAGTGATCGGGTTCGTCCTGGTCGTACCGGTCGCGGTCGTCGTGTATCTGGCCATGCTATTGTTAACGCGCTCCATGCGTAGTACGCACCTGAGAACCGCGTTGCAACTCGTTCGACGCAAACAAGTTTATGTCGAAGATCCTGCTTTACACGATTGACTATCCACCGAACCGAGGGGGGGTCGCCCGATATCTGTCGGCTTTGGCCGGATTCTTTGGTTCGCAAATGGAGGTAGTCGGTCCTGAGGTGGCCCGATCAAGATGGTGGTCGGCCATGATAGACCTCGTGGCACGACGAACGACATATGACCTGCTTATCGTAAGCCATGTGTTGCCGATCGGGACCGCGGCACTGATCGCCGGAATTGTTACGCGTAAACCTTTTGTCGTCATCGTTCACGGAATGGACGTTGGCCTTGCCAAGCAACATGCTATCAAGCGATTCGTCGTGAGGATGATATTGCGTCATGCAAAGCTGGTCATCACAAATTCTAACTCCTTACGAAGCGAAGTCCGCGACACGTTTGCCGTGACTCGGTGCCTGACCGCCTATCCTCCCGTTTCACTCTCGGCCATCGACGTTTCACGAACATGCGGGACAGCGCTTAGGTTGCTAACCGTCGCCCGATTGGTAGCGCGAAAGGGGCATCTTCGTGTTTTAGAGGCGCTTGTTCGACTCCAAAGGGAGCACCCTGAGCGCTCGTTTGAATACGTTATTGTCGGAGACGGTCCGATGCGCGAATCAATCGAGCAATCTATCAGGAATTTTGGGTTGAAAAATGTCCGTATGGTTATTCACGCAAATGATGACGAGCTTGCAATCATCTACGCGTCATCCGACATTTTTGTCCTTCCAATCATTCAAAACGAACAGGATCGTGAAGGATTCGGCATGGTATTTTTGGAAGCCGCTGCACATGCCGTCCCGTCCATTGCTACGGACATGTCCGGCGTAAACGAGGCCATATTGAACGGAAAGACGGGCGTACTGGTTCCGGACGGAGACATTGCGGCGCTTGCGGACACGGTGTATGGTCTGTCCGTGAATCCGGAACGTCGTCGCGCACTTGGAAAAGAGGCTCAGCGTCGAGTATTGGAAGAGTTTACGCCTGAGCGTCAGTTTGGTCAGATCAGAGATTTGTTGTGAATCGCCTTTCCGTCATCATCCCCACGTATCAGCATGCCGCGACGATCGTGGAGTGCTTGAATTCGGTTTTCGCGCAGACACGTGTGCCAGACGAGGTGATCGTCGTTAACGACGGAAGCACGGACGGCACGGAAAAGCTCCTAGAGCGATTTCGTCAACGCCTGAGCATAATAACACAGGAGAATCAGGGCGGTAACGTGGCACGAAATAATGGATGCCTGGCTTCGAACGGGAACCTTGTCATTTTTTGTGACGCGGACGTTGTGTTGCATCCGGACGCTCTTGAGAAAATGGAGCAGGCACTTGTGGCAAATCCGGAAGCGAGTGTCGCGTATGCCGGATTTCGTTTCGGGTGGAAGTCATTTCGTTCGTTTCCGTTTGACCCAGGCCGTCTCAGACAGATGAACTATATTCATACCACATCGCTCGTTCGCCGCGAACATTTTCCAGGATTTGATCCTTCGATTCGTCGCTTTCAAGACTGGGACGTCTGGCTCACCATGCTTGAGCAGGGAAGGATCGGTACATTTATCGACGAGGAACTTTTTCGCGTCATTGACCTTGATCATCGTCCGGCGATTTCGCAATGGCGTCCGTCGTTTTTGTATAAAATTCCGTGGAAACATTTTGGCTGGTGTCCAGATTCGATTCAAAAATACGAAGAGGCCAGGCGTGTGATTTCCCGTAAGCACGGTCTATGATTTCCATTGTTACCGTATCATACAAAACGACCGACTACGTGTATGCCATGCTTTCGTCGTTGTTCAAGCACGCCTACGGCGCAGAGATGGAAGTATTCGTGGTGATCAACGGGGATGGAACGGATTCGGGCGAACTTCAGGCGGCATTCCCGACCGTGCGGTTCATTGTGAGTGACAAAAACCTCGGATTCGCAGGGGGAAATAATCTTGCCATCGCAGAGGCTCGTGGAGAATTTATCCTGCTTGTAAATCCGGACGTCGTGTTTACGGAAAACGCGATTCAAGGGATACGGGATCGAATGCGGCGCGATGCGGACGTGGGCGTGGGGGGCATATCGCTCAAGAATCCCGATGGGTCGCAACAGGATTGCGTGTGGCGATTTCCGACGCCAATCGACCAGTTGCTTCTCATGCTCAAGGTCCCGCATCTGTTTCCAAACGTCGGTCCGATCCGTCGATATCTGATGAAGGACTTTGACTATGCCGTCACGCAGGACGTTGATCAGGTGATGGGGGCGTTCTTCTGTATCCGTCGTGAAACGCTTGCTCAGATCGGCTTGCTCGACGACGGTTTTTTCATGTGGTACGAGGAAGTTGATTTTTGCAAGCGGGCAAGGAATGCGGGTTGGAAGGCGCGGTATTATGCCGACGTGTCCGTGTCACATCGAAAAGCAGGATCGTTTCGCCGCGTTGGAACGTTTAAAAAACAAGGAATGGTTCGACGAAGCCTGCGGCGGTATATGAAAAAGCATCATGGGAATGCCGCATGGTTCCTCTTTGTTATGCTAGATCCATTGTTCGTTTTGCTTGCGGTTATAGCCAGCATAATCAAGCCCCAATAGCCGTATGTCTGATCAATTCTTTGGAAAGCCTTTTTTTCTGACGCTTGCCGCGCTCGCAAGCACGTTTCTTGTTTCCATACTGGTTTTCTCGACTCCGATTCTTGCCGCGCTCGCACTTGGATTTTTCGCAATGGCGACGTTTGCCATTGCGTGGAAGCGTCCGGAGCTCGGCATCGCCGTGGCATTCGCGGAACTGTTCGCAAATTCACACGGTCATCTTATCTCATATGCGATCGGCGGATTCTCTCTTTCGCTTCGTATGGTGATTTTCGCGGCGGTGATGCTGGCCTGGGTCGCGGCTGTCGCAACGAAACGCGCACGACTGACGATTAATGATCCGCGCCTCGCAATCTTTATCCCCCTCATCATCGCGATTGCGCTTGGATTCACCGTCGGATTCCTTCAAAATGACCCTGTGACGGCATTTAAGGACGGAAATGCCTACTTGTACCTCGGATACCTGCTCCCGATCCTTTCCGTTGAATGGGACGGGGAAAAGAAGCGCCTGCTGCTTCAGGTGTTTGCGGCCGCGGCAACGTGGGTCGTGGCGCTTACCCTTGGGCTTCTCTATGTCTTTACGCATTTTCCAGAATGGATGCTTGGCCCGACATACCGCTTTATTCGTGACACGCGAACGGGCGAACTAACAAAAATGGCGGGAAATATCTTTAGAATTTTTTTGCAGGCGCAGTTGTCAGTGGTATTCGCCCTGTATCTCGTCGTTCCATTTCTTTTTGTTCGTTCGCTTTCACGCGACATGTGGTGGAAACTGACCCTGGTCATCGCGGCCTTGATTTCCGTGGTGATGATCAGTCTTTCGCGTAGTTTTTGGGTCGGCATCATTGTCGGGGATATCGCCCTATTGGCGCTATTGTGGAAGGATGTCTGGCCTGGTGCGCGCAAGTTGAGCCATGCGGTTGGTTCCGTTTTTGTCGCAGCGCTATTTGCGATTGTTCTTCTCGTTGGAATCGTATTATTTCCATTGCCGTATCGTGTCGGTCGAGTAGGGGATCTCACGAATTTATTCTCCGATCGTACGACCGATCTTTCGGACGTTGCCATCTCCAGTCGGTGGAATTTGCTTGCGCCGCTTCTCGACGAAATCAAAGCGTCTCCGGTCCTTGGTGCGGGATTTGGCGAGGACGTGACGTTCGAAACGGATGATCCGCGCGCCCGCGCGATTAATCCGGACGGAACCTGGACCACATACGCGCTTGAATGGGGTTGGCTCGAACTGTGGCTTAAAATGGGCATTCTCGGCCCCGTTGCATTTCTTTCCTTGTTTGTTGGTCTTGCTCGCGGTCTTTGGCCATATGTAAGATCGGAGCAGTCATGGATTGGGGTCGCCTTTCTTTCCTCGCTCGTCATGTTGTTCGCGACCCATGCGTTCTCTCCATATTTGAACCATCCGCTTGGTCTTGGCATGCTTCTGTTGTTCGTGCCGTTTTTAAAAAAAATTCCACCGGCCATTCGGTCGGAGGTATCTGTCCTCGAAACATTGGAGACGAACGCGGGGACTCAGGTCAATACGGCGGTATCAATGGTTGAATAGCCGCGTAAAAAAGCCTCGGCCGTCATTTTGGGTTTTCCTTCAGGTTGGAGAGTGAGGATTTCAAGAGTTCCGTCAGCACAGTCAACGAATAGTTGATTGTGCTTAACGCTTACGGTCCCGGGAGGAAGATCCGCGTTGAAATCTGCCTCCGCAACCTCCTGGATTTTGAGGCGCAATCCGTTCCATGTTGTCCAGGTGCCGGGCCAGCCTTTGTATGCGCGCGTCATGCGTTCGATGTGTGCGAGGGACCGATTCCAGTCAATGTGTCCGTCCTCACGATCAAGGGACTTGCAAATGGTTGCCTGCGCGTTGTCTTGTGCCATTGGCACGATTTCGCCCGCAGCAAGGCGCTTGATTGTTTCGACAAGAAGGCCCGGCCCCTGCTCCTCGACTTTTTTTGTCAGCGTTTCGATCGTTTCGTTGTCATCCAGGCCGATATTCACTGAGGATAGAAGCGGACCGGTATCCATCCCCTCATCGAGAAGCATAATGGAAATTCCTGTTTTCGCGTCGCCATTTTGAATGGCGGATTGCATGGGAGAAGGACCTCGGTATTTTGGGAGAAGGGAAGGATGGACGTTTACGCATCCAAAACGAGGAAGGTCAAGGATCGCCTTGGGGATGATGCGTCCATAGGCGAACACGATAAATACGTCCGCGCGCATGGCACGGAGTGTCTCGCGCGCGTCATCCGATTTCAGCATGGTTGGTTGGAACGTCGGAATACCAGCCGCCGCGGCCGCGATTTTGATTGGAGGAGCCGTGAGAACATGGTTACGTCCCGCCTCTTCGTCCGGTCGCGTGACCGTTGCAATGACCTCAAATGTCGGATCCTCCAGTAGTGCGCGCAAGAACGGAATAGAGAAGGAGGGAGTTCCAAAAAAAACGACGCGGATCATAGTTAGAGAATCTGGTGATTGGGAAGCCTCGTAATTTTTTCTACGCGGTCGATGAACAGCACGCCATCCAAATGGTCGATCTCATGCTGGAGGATCACTGCTTCAAGGTCAGTTGCCTGAAGGGAAACCTCGATTCCATTTTCGTCGTGGGCCCTCACCTTTACGGACCGATGTCGCTTGACCATGCCCCACACGCCAGGAACCGACAGGCATCCCTCCTCGAATGAAAATGTCCTAAGGGACCGGGATACGATTTTAGGATTCACATACGCCCTTGGTCCGTTTCCGGGGTCCACGATGATGACCCGTTCATGAATGCCCACTTGCGGGGCAGCGATGCCGCATCCATTTTCAGCCCGCATGGTTTCCGTGAGGTCCGAGATAAGCTTTTTGATTCGTGCCGAACCAAGCTCCGATGGTGGAACTTCATTTGAACGCACGCGCAGCTCGTTGTTTGGCTCGGTTTCTACTCGGACATGCATTTGCATAGGGAGCCAAGATATCATTCAAGTGGCCGTGTGTCAATGATATATCCGTCATCCGCGTTCGAGAAAATCTCAAAAAGCAGATTCTTGTCTTCGGGAGGGATTGAAACGCGAAGATTCTCACCGTCCGAAATCATTGCGGTTGGTACGCCTTCTCGGATGCGATCCGACATGGCACGCAACGCATGATCGCGTTCATGCGGCTCGGATGAACGGAATCGAATCATACATATCCTGCGAAATGGTGGTTGTCCATAGGCCTGTCTTGTGGTCAGATCGTCCGAGAGAACACGATCTCGTTCCGAAAAAATCGAACGAAATAGATCGGGAACTTCCGTTTGAACAAGGAAATCGGCCCGACAGGCGTTGGCAACCCCACGCCATTCCTCCATATTGAGAATAGCATGTTCCACGGCGCGCATCGTCGGTTCATACAAAGGGAGGTCGGCATCCAGGTCAACAACGAGACCGACATTGGGCGGTTGGAACGGGTCAAAGATATTTTCGTAATAGTGTCGCGTGACTACGAGAATGTCAGATTGGTCCGAACCCGCAGGATCGGTTCCTTTTTCGACGCATCGAACGGTCGCCTCCGGAAAAAGCGTTTGTAATGCGGCCGCGACCGCCCGATTTCCATAGCCGCGGGCAGCAAGCCGACTCCCATTGCAGGAAGGGCAGGAAAGCGGCATCGGTTCGATTCTACCGCACCGATGACATTGAATCGTTTGGCCATAGGACGCGAATACACCGCCGCAGGAGAGGCACGGGAAGCGATAGGAACAATCTGCGCATTGGAGGCGCCTGGAAACTCCCTTGAGGTTGTAGGCACAAAGAACCCGTCGGCGCGTTGACAGCGTTTCTGCGATGCGAAGGAGCGCGCTCTGACCGATGCGGGGGTGTGGTGCCCCGAATCGCTCGACGTTCATGTCGGCGACTGCGCTTGGCGGACGAGTCCTGGGGCCGAGTAGGTCGATGGGGTCAAGAGTCGCAAGATCATCTGCACGCGGAGCAACGTCGACGTAAATGACGCGTGCGTGCAGTCGAATCCGAAGAATTTCCGCAACGGCGCGCGCATCAAAACGTGGATTACGTTCATCTTGCTTGTGGTTCGGGTGCCCGGATCGCAATAAAAAAATCGCTCCGAGCGCCGGATGGGTCCAAAGTGCCGCCGTTCGCGTCCCAATGAGGAGCCCTGTTTTGCACGCGCGCCATGCGCGCCATGCCCTCGCTCGCTCAAGGGGTGTTTCCTCGCCGGTCACGACGATCGGAGAAAATCCTCCGAGCCTTGAGGCGATCAATTTTGCGTCACGGACATTTGGAAGGAGAGCCATGACGGGCTCATCTGGGTGCTCGCGCAAATAGGCGGTGAGCAGAACGCACGACCGACGAACGTCTGGCATGGCAACGAAGGAGGCCGCGCGTTGCCCGACCTGAGATGCGGCTAAGGTAATAGAAGGCGCTTCCCGAGCAGGAATGGTAAGTGGGACTGAATCGTTTTGTGCGAATTTTAGCTCACGTTTTGTCAGTTTTGGAACGGACGCATAGAGAATCGTTGAGACGGATTGCGCTACGTCAAACGCGATATCCTCGATCGCGGAAAGTTCGGCGTCCGAAAAGGGGAGAATCTCTTCAAAAACAGAGGCAATTTGTTTCAATTTGATCCCTCTGCCGCCACCTTCCTTTACACGTGCGACAACGCCCATGGTTTCTCCGAATCGGAATGGAATGCGGACAAACGTCCCACGCAAGATCGTTTTCTCCTCAGGGAACTCATAATCAAAAATGCCGAACCTTCTCGGCATTCTCATGATGGGATATACCTCGGCAATCATAGTCGCTACGACAAGTGGAACTGGGCGACAAGGTATCCGACACCGAACGGCGCTTCATAGGAAAGCATTTCTGGTTCCATGCGCGTATTTTCTAAGATCCCAAACAGGACGAGCATGGGGCGGTACGCGCACTCAGACGCTTTTTCGACGATATTTGGATCAATTGTAAGTAGTCTGGAGACCAAACCTGATTCAATCGAGCGACGCGCGACTTCATCGAACAAGGCGCCTTCGGGATGGAACCCGGCCGGAGCATTCGACGTAAGGCAATGTGCGAGATCTCCTGAGGCAATGACGGCAATCCGTTCATTTCGAGTCACCAAAAGATCCTTGAGCGCACGACCGAATGCAAAATGCTCCTTCGGACCCAATCCGCTGTATGAAAGGGGGACAATTTTGACGGAAGCGAGCGGTGATGCGAGCATGACCAGAGGAACGGCCGAACCATAGTCCAGACGCGCGTCAGAATCAAGCGTAAAGGGGATGCCAGCATGCCGAACGGATCGCTGGATCGCGTCAAGAAGCGACGGGTTCGATGAAAATTCGCGGGTCGTGGTCAGATCCCCGAATTCGCGCATGTCCACGTGGTAGTGATCGTGCATGTTTGCCGAAAAGGCTGCGTCGTGCTGGGTGGCATGCGCGGAAATGCATACGATGGTATCTGGCTTGGAGGCATACAGTTCATCGCCGAGACCTTCCATTGCCGTGATCGTCTGGCGCATTCGTTCGCGTGCGTCCTTTCCAATTGGAGGAAGCAAAAGGGGCGAATGTGGCGTGAACGCGGCAAAAACGATCATAGCGTACTGGTATCATGACTCAGGTCGTCGGTGTCAGAAGTTTGAATGGGGTCTCCGAGCGGATGAATTGAGATCGAGCGGTCATTCGTTGTCACGACCTGTGACCATTTCCAACCGTAGGAAAGAAACGTGGCTTCGTCAGTGATGGGAAGGCGGTATCCGCCTGAGACGACGTATACATCGGGCTTCCCAGAAGCGGAGATGAGCGTCCCATCAGGAAACAAGAGCGGTGCCGTAAGTGGATAGAGCTCAAGTTCGCCTACTTCCGCCGCGCTGATTGAGGCATGAGGGAATCTTGCCATGAGGATTTCGCGTGACATGATGGGTGATTTCTCACCATTCTGAACGAAGTAAACGCCGCCCGTTTCCGTATCCTGAAGCAGGGCGCCCTGCGGATAGACCGTATCCGTACTGATTGGCTCGCCTTCTTCGTACTGAGCGAGATCCTCGAAGGTCACGTCCAGGATCTCATCTGGGTTGAATCCAATGGCTCGGAATGCCTCTTGTGACGCAATGCCTCGCAGCGTGTCATCGACGAGCAAATAGACCGTTCCGCGCGGCGAACGGAGCAGGGAATAGTTCGGAAGAGAGATGGCCATTCCAACCGGATAGACGGCGAGTGACGTTGCGTCCACGGAAACAATGGCATTTTCGTTAAAGCGTGTCAGCAGAGCCGCGCGAGACGTAATCGGACGACGCGTTCCATTTCGAATCAGCCACACGCCTCCATCCTCACTATTTTGTAAAAGCGTACCGTCCGGGTAGTCGTGCGTAAACCAACGTTGCCAGAGCTTGGCAAAATTTGAATTTCCATGGGTGTGCGGAGTGTAGGTATAGAGTGCGGCGGTAGCGTTGTTCGAGAATATCACTGATATTCCATCTATCTCCACGGAAATTCCCGGCCCGAAACCGATGACTGTTTTTCCATAGGCCGCAAGATCGGCCATGTAACCATCGGTCAGCTGAAGCGTGGCAGAATTAATTTGCTTTGCAAATCCACGGAATCGTTGGGCCGCTTCCGTGCGGTAATTGCATGAGTCACAAATCCCATAGCCCATGGCCCAATCAAGCTGGTCGCTCGTCGGATCCGTGTCATCAATCAAACTCTGCTCCTTTTGGAGCATGATGAGAATCACGCGCGGATTAATCCCGTTGCGGTGCGCGGCATCGCGGATGATCTCAGCCGCAGATTTTCGTTCGTCATCGACGTCTGTGAACGATCGACTTCCGAGTGTTCCATATGCGTCAAGAAATGCCTGGATTTCTTCCTCGGACATGCTGTCCGCGTCCAGAAGTTCGGCATCCGAAATCACATAGCTCGGATTAAACTCAAACGCCAACGTGGGAGAGACGATCGAAATAAGAAGGATTGCCGTCAACGCAGCAATAAAATAACGTCGCATCATAGCGACGTCATTATACTATGAAATGGTGATTTCGTCCCCTTTCGCCCCGATGCTGACCGAAGCTCCTTCCAGCAATTCCCCGGAAACGATTTTCAACGCGAGCGGATTCAGGATGAGCTGCTGAATCACACGTTTGAGCGGTCGAGCTCCGTACGATGGATCATATCCTTTGCGGGCGAGCAGTTTGCGCGCGGCCGCGGACACGGAAAGAGTCATCGAGCGCTCGCGCTCGATGCGTTCGAAGACGCGTGTCAGTTGCAGATTAACGATTTCTCCGATTTGTTCCTCGGTTAACGCGTGGAACATGATGATGTCATCGACGCGATTAATAAATTCGGGACGAAAGTGGTCCTTGAGCATTCCGAGGACGCGGTCGCGAACCTCCCCTTCTTCCGACCCTCTGTCATCCTCATCAGAAAATCCGATGGCAGCCTTTGTTTTTCCCGCGTCCAATATCACGTCGGAACCAATGTTCGAAGTCATGATGATGACGGTGTTCTTGAAGTTGACTTTTCGTCCTTTGGCGTCCGTGAGATGTCCGTCATCAAGAATTTGCAAAAGAATGTTGAACGTATCCGGATGCGCCTTTTCGATTTCGTCGAAAAGAAGAACGGAATATGGGCGACGTCGAACGGTCTCCGTCAGTTGTCCGCCTTCTTCGTGACCGACGTAGCCCGGCGGGGAACCGATGATCTTCGATACCGCATGACGTTCCATGTACTCGGACATGTCAAGGCGAACGAGCGCGGACTCGTCATTGAACATGAACTCGGCAAGCGCCCTGGCAAGTTCGGTCTTTCCAACGCCGGTTGGTCCGAGGAAAATGAAAGAGCCGATGGGACGGTTCGTTTCCGCAATCCCGGCACGAGAACGGCGCAAGGCGTTTGAGACCGCGGCGATCGCCTCGGATTGTCCAACGACGCGCGAGCCGAGCTCCTTTTCCATACGTACGAGCTTCTTGAGTTCGGATTCAAGCATTTTTGACACGGGGATCCCGGTCCAGCGCGAAACGACGCCGGCGACATCCTCTTCCGTTACGACTTGCTTAAGAATCCCGCGATCCTGTTGCAGTTTCGTCAGGGATATTTCAACTGTCTTTAGACGTTTTTCATCCGCGGGGATCGTGCCATACCGAATTTTGGCGACCGTTTCAAGATCACCCTTGCGTTCCGCAATCTCGGCTTCCGCGCGCGATTTTTCTAACGCGCCCTTGATCGATTGAATTTCCGAAATTTTTTCCTTTTCATTTTTCCACCTTCCCTCGAGGGCATCCGTTTTTTCTCGCAGGTCGGCGATTTGCCGTTCAATTTCAGACAAACGCGCCTTTGAATCCTTGTCCTCCTCCTTTTCAAGCGCTCGACGCTCAATTTCATGGCGCATCAGGTCGCGCTTGAGCATATCTAGCTCCTCTGGCATGGAGTCAATCTGCATGCGCAATGCGGAGGCGGCCTCATCAATGAGGTCCACCGCCTTGTCGGGAAGATGTCGGTCGGTGATATAGCGTTGCGAAAGTTCCGCCGCGGATACGATCGCCGGATCGGATATGCGCACGCCATGGTGGAGCTCGTATTTTTCCTTGATGCCGCGAAGAATGGCGATAGTGTCTTCCGTGGACGGTTCCTCCACCATGACTGGTTGGAACCGGCGTTCTAACGCCGCGTCTTTCTCAATGTAGCGCTGGAATTCCTTTAGTGTCGTCGCGCCGACCGCACGGAGTTTTCCGCGGGCAAGGGCAGGCTTGAGCATATTCGCTGCGTCAAGCGATCCGCCTTCGGTTGTGCCGGCTCCCACCAGCGTATGAAGCTCATCAATAAATAAAATAATCTTGCCGCCCGATTCCTCGATTTCCTTGAGTACGGCCTTCAGACGGTCTTCGAATTCGCCACGATATTTTGTTCCGGCAACCAATGAGCCAATGTCAAGCGCGACGATCTCCTTGTCCTTGAGCATTTCTGGGACGTCGCCCGCGATGATGCGTTGTGCCAGGCCTTCGATGATAGCCGTCTTTCCTACGCCGGCTTCTCCGATAAGGACTGGGTTATTTTTTGTTCGGCGGGATAATACCTGCATCACGCGACGAATTTCCGCGTCACGTCCGATGACCGGGTCAAGTTCTCCCGCACGGGCGGCATCCGTGAGATTGCGGCTGTATTTTTTAAGCGCCTGGTACCGTGCCTCCGGCTCCTGGGTATCGACGCGTTGGGTTCCGCGAATGTCCTTCAGCGCGCGCATGACCGTTTCGTCTGTCATGTTATGCTGGCTGAGAAACCGAACGATGTTTTTATTTGTGAGCAGGCCGAGCAACAGATGTTCGGTCGAAATATAGTCATCTTTAAACTGTTTGGCAATTTTTGAAGATTCGGAAAGAACGGCCGCCATTTCCTGCGATAAGAAAATTTGTCCGATGCCGCCGCCACGCGCGCGTTGCTTTGGAAGCGAATCAAGAATACGATCGAGTTCTGCGCGCAGTTCAGTGGGATTCCCCACGATCTTGTTTACGATTGCGCGTACCACGCCATCGTCCTGCGAAAGCAGGGAAGCGAGCAGGTGAATCGGCTCAAGGGCAGGCTGGCCGCCTTCGGCCGCGAAGGAATTTGCACTTTGAAGAGCCTCTTGCGACTTGAGTGTAAAATTGTTGGGAAGCATAAAGCGTAGTACGATTAGCACTCCGTAGTATAGAGTGCTAATTGGTGAATGTCAACAAACGGGATAAGATGAAACCGTATGAGGCAGCATCAACTTTTTGGTGTTCGCATTGATGATTTATCGACGGACGAGCTTCGTCGTTGCGTTTCGGATTGGCTGCGTTCAAGTTCGGCTCACGTGATCGTCACGCCAAATCCGGAATTCCTTTTGCTCGTCCGTCACGATGACTCGTTTCGTTCGATGCTCAATCGGTCAGACCTTTCGCTCCCGGACGGCGTCGGACTGCGCTTTGCCGTTCCTGCGATTACGGGCAACCTCCTAGCTCACCGTCATACGGGCGTTGACTCGCTTTTACTGATTGCGCGCGAATGTGCGGCGACTGGCATGCGTCTCGCCCTGTTCGGCGGTGACCAGGGAGTCTCGGAACGTGCCGCGCAGAACCTCAGAGCGCAGATTTCTGGCTTGCAGGTCGAGGGGATCGATCCGGGGCACATTAGACTCGAGCAAATTCAGGATCTTTCCGTTTCGGTTCTAAGTGGCTTCCACGTAGTTGCCGTGGGGCTCGGCATGAAAAAACAGGAGCGTGTCATGGAATTTCTTAGAGACCGCGCAGCCTCGAATCTCCCGTCCTTGCGCGTGCTCATCGGCACCGGCGGCGCATTCGACATGATTTCTCATTCAAAACGGCGTGCTCCCATTCATGTTCGTCACATTGGGCTTGAATGGCTTTGGCGGCTTTTGATTGAACCGCGCCGATTCCGTCGTATTTTCCGGGCTTTTCCTGTCTTCCCAGCCATTGTCATTTGGGATACACTTAGGCATCGAAGATTCATCCGTGCCTGCCGCGCAAGTGTTCCTGAAATTTTTCGTCAATTACGTGGATTATGAGCATTCGAACTCGTT
>Ga0156547_120_pt2 | contig 65486 bp, 55 predicted proteins | sample RifOxyB2_FD_111942 | JGI IMG/M metagenome (GOLD analysis project Ga0156547, IMG submission 111942) | Candidatus Uhrbacteria bacterium RIFOXYB2_FULL_57_15
CGGCGACACCGGCGACGCCTGCACCGATGCGGACGGCGACGGCTACTGCGCCGACGTCGACTGCGACGACGAGGACGCATCCGTCAACCCGGGTGCCACCGAGATCTGCAACGACGTCGACGACGACTGCGACGGCTCCACGGACGAGGGTGTCACCACCCACGTCTATCGAGACCTCGACCTCGACGGGTACGGGGACGAGCTCGGAGGTACCGACACCTGCGGCGTGCCCTCCGGGTACACGTCGCGCACCGGCGACATGGACTGCAACGACGCCGATGCGTCCATCAACCCCGGCGCCAGCGAAATCTGCGGCGACGGCATCGACCAGGACTGCAACGAGGCCGACGAGGCATGCCCCGAGACCGACGCCGACGGCGACGGGGTGAGCGTCGAGGACGGCGACTGCGACGACAGCAACGCCGAGGTCCACCCTGGTGCAGCCGAAGTGTGCGATTGGATCGAGGACAACAACTGCGACGGTATCCTCGACAGCGCCGAGACCGACAGTGATGGCGACGGGTACACCGGGTGCTTCATGTACCACACCCAGGTGGATGCGGATGGCGACGGGTACTGCGACGGCGGCGTGGACAACAATCACGACGGTGATTGTACGGACTCCGGCGACATCATGTACGCCGAGGACGAGACCGCGCCCGACAGCGTGATCGACTGCGACCTCACCGACGCGACGATCTACCCAGGCGCCACGGAGATCTGGGGCGACGGCATCGACCAGGACTGCGACGGGTCCGACTCGTCGCTCGCCAAGCTCCAGGACGCCGCGACCTGCTCCAGTGGGCAGGAAGCGTGCTTCCGCGACGTCGACGGTGACGGGTCGTACGAGACCCTGCTGATGGTCACCACCCAGCTCTACGGGATGCCCGCCTCGGCGAGCGTCTACGAGAACGGCTACGGGACCGGCTGCGGCATCGACGGGGAGACCGCCGACGTCAACGCCGGCGGGTACTACGTCGTCTCGTTCGAGGGAATGTCGAGCTGCACCTCCCAGGTGTCGCTGACCAGCGGTGGTTACTGGTGGCAGAACTACAGTTTCTGCACCGACGGGTCCGACACGCAGGGGATCTGCGTGAACACCGGCGGGTACAACTACCTGCTGGAGATCGACTACCGCTCCACGTCCGGCCTCCAGTTCTAGGCCGGACGGGAAGGACGTCTCCAGGGTGGAGGCGCGGCGAGGCAGGCAAGTACGAGGACAACCACTCTACGCTCCCGACAGGGAAGAGCCGCTCACTGCGCTCCCACCCCATCGGGAGCGTCTTTCTTTTGCGGTCGTCACGGATTACGGATGTGTACGGATGTACGGATCAGGGATGAGGACGACTTCCTTGACATTTCTCGGCTTTTCTAGTAACCTTACCCATCGTTTTGTATAGCTATTTTAGCTAATTTCGCGTCCTGACAGGGAGGAAGTCAGGCCACGACCTTTCGTTTCAAACCCCGCCGCGGACCTGAACGCGGCATACGACCAAACCAGGAGGATCCAATGCAGATCATCACTCTGCTCGCCCTCGCCGGAATCGCCGGCTGTTACCTCTCCGACATCGACGGCGACGGCGTCCCGGACAAGGCCGACTGCGACCCGCACTCGCGGGCGAACGATTGCGGGTCCGATTCCGGATCCGTCGGCGACATCGGAGACTCGGGCAACTCTGGCGACACCGGAGACGACATCACCTTCGGCGACTCTGGCGACACCGGAGACGACACCGGCGACACCGGGACGCCATGCGACCTGATCGTCTGGCACCGCGACGCCGACCTCGACGGCTACGGCAGCGCCACGGTCACCACCGAGGCGTGCATCCAGCCGGACGGCTACGTCGACAACGGCGACGACTGCGACGACGCGGACGCCACCAGCTACCCAGGCGCCCCCGAGCGGTGCGACGGCGCGGACAACGACTGCGACGACGACGGCGAGATCGACGAGAACGCCTCGGAGATCTGGTACAACGACCGGGACAGCGATGGCTACGGCAATGCCGATGAGTTTGTCGTGACGGTCTGCGACGGCGAGTCCGACTGGCTCGTCGACAACGGCGACGACTGCGACGACGGCGACGCCGACGTTCATCCCTACGCCGCCGAGTACTGCAACGACATCGACGACGACTGCGACGACGATATCGACGAGGACGCCGTGGACCAGTCCGAGTGGTACGCCGACGCCGACGGTGACGGGTCGGGCAACTGGCTCGACAACGCCTGGTCGTGCATCCAGCCGGACGGCTACGTCGACAACGGCGACGACTGCGACGACCTCGATGGCTCGGTCTACCCGGGCGCCGACGAGACCTGCAACGGCCTGGACGACGACTGCGACGGCATCGTCCCAACGGACGAGACCGACGCCGATGGCGACGGCACCTCCGAGTGCGACGGCGACTGCGACGGCTCCGACGGCTCGGTCTACCCGGGCGCGACCGAGACCTGCAACGACGTCGACGACGACTGCGACGGCGTGACCGACGAGTCGGACGCCGCCGACGTGGCCACCTGGTACGGCGATGTGGACGGCGATGGCTACGGGGATTCCGCCACGACCTTCGCGTCGTGCTCGGCCCCCGCCGGCTACGTGGCCGACGCCACGGACTGCGACGACGGCAACGCCAGCGTCCACCCGGGCGCCGACGAGACCTGCAACGGCCTCGACGACGACTGCGACGGCACCACCGACGGCGACGACGCCACGGACGCGGCCCTGTGGTACGCGGACGCGGACGGCGACGGGGCCGGCGACGAGGACGTGTTCGAGGTCGCCTGCGACCAGCCCTCGGGCTCCGTCGCGGACGACACCGACTGCGATGACGCCGACGCCGGGAACTACCCCGGCAACGTCGAGACCTGCGACGGGGCGGACAACGACTGCGACGGCACGGCCGACGAGAGCGACGCCATCGACGCGAGCATCTGGTACGCGGACGCGGACGCCGACGGCTACGGCGACAGCGCCACGCCCGAGACCGCCTGCGACCAGCCCACGGGCTTCGTCGCGGACGACTCGGACTGCGACGACGGCAACGACGCCGTTCATCCGGGCGCCATCGAGACCTGCAACGCCCTGGACGACGACTGCGACGGGTCCACCGATGGCGACGACGCCGTGGACCAGGCCACCTGGTACGAGGACGGCGACTCCGACGGCTACGGCAACGACGCCGAGACCGCCACGGCCTGCGATCAGCCCTCGGGCTTCGCGGCCTTGGGCGGCGACTGCGACGACGCGGACTTCACCGTGAGCCCCGGCGCCTACGAGACCTGCGACGACGTGGACGACGACTGCGACGGCGCGGTCGACGAGGATGACGCGATCGACGCGCCGACCTGGTATTTCGACCGCGACCTCGACGGCTACGGAGCGTCGAGCGCGTACGACACCGTGTCGTGTTCGGCACCGTCCGTCGACTTCACCGACAACGCGGACGACTGCTACGACTACAACGACGACATCCACCCGGGCGCCGACGACGTGTGCGCCGACGGCGTGGACCAGGACTGCGACGGCGTCGACGCCGCGTGCGACGACATCGACGACACCGGTGCGACCGACACCGGCGCCTAGCCGACGTCACCTGCGGGCGAGCTCCCATGCTCCCCGCTTTTTTGATACAATGCGACCATATGCGAGTCTGGATGCTAGTCGCTCTTTTGACGGTACTCATCGGGCTGTTATTTTTTGTGTCGCCACTCGCCGTGTTGGCGATCTCTTCGTTCGTCGGAGTCATGGCGCTCACGGTAAGGCGTCCGCTTGTCACGCTCGCATTTCTTGCCGTGTATCTTCCGTTCGAAACCATCGTGCTGAAGTTTACGCCCGATGATATTTACGTATACGCCCGCTATTTTTCGGAGATTCTCATCTATCTGCTTGCCGCGGTCGTGATTTGGCGCCTCGTAAGCGGCGCGTCGCGCGCGCGTTCGACGCCAATCGATCTCCCATTCATCCTGTTCCTTGTCATCCTGCTTGCCTCAGCGCTTATCAATGCCGTGGAACCGAGCATCGCGATTCTTGGCACGCGGCAAATCATTCGGTTCATTCTCATTTTTTTCATCGTGGTATATCTCAGGCCGGATCGCGCGTACGTGAAGCGTCTGACCGCCGTGATGCTTGTGATCGTCGGTGCTGAATCGCTCGTTGGTTTGACCCAGTCGTTCGTGGGCGGGCCGCTTGACGCGCTGCTCTTGCCGTCCGACGCGCGTACGTTCGGGGAGATTACACTCACGAGCGGCGTCACCCAGTTTTGGGATCCTGGCTCGCGCATCTTTGCTACGTTCGGACGGTATGATCGCTTGGGCAACTTTTTGTATTTCTTTCTTCTTATCGCGGTCGGCCTGTTTTACGAGGCGCGTGCGCTCAAGGATCGTCGCGACCTCATTCCGTTATTTCTCCTTGGCATTCCGGCATTGATTCTCACGTATTCGCGCGCTTCCTGGTTCGCCTTCCTGCTCGGGTTCCTGTTCATCGGCATTCTGATCAAGCGTGACCGCCGCGTGACCTCCGCGTTCGTGACGTTCGTGATCGTCGTAACCGCATATTTGGGCGTCACCGGCCTGAACGTTCGTTTTATCACGGAGGCTCCGGGCCAGACGTTGGTAGAACGTTTTTACGAGGCATTCAGCTATGCGAGATGGCGAGGGGAATATTACGGCCTTGGCCGGGTATTTTGGATGGTGCAGGTGCCAATGACCGTGATTCCCGCTGCCCCGTTGTTTGGATTCGGTCCCGGCCAGTTCGGCGGCGGAGCGGTCGCGGCGCTTGGAAACACGCACGCGTACGATCGGCTCGGGCTTCCATTCGGCGTATTCGGCACCGAGGGGATCATCGATAACAATTGGTTTTCCCTTTGGGGAGAATCCGGGACGCTCGGGTTTATCTTCTTCATTTGGATGTATCTGGCGCTGTTGCGAGAATGTTTGCGCCTGTATCGGGCCAGTTCCGACGGGTTCACGAAGGCGCTTGCAATCGGCACCATGGCCGCCATGCTCGGCATTGCCATGAATGCGTTTTTGTCGACGATATTCGAGATTCGTACGCTGGCATTTTACCTTTGGATGTATGCCGGTTTCGTCGTTGTGCTCGGAGAAAAAGAAAAAGGCCGTGGGCCTGGTCGCCTGTGAAAATAATCCAAGCCAACAAATTTTACTTCATGCGCGGCGGGGCGGAACGATACGTTTTTGATCTTTCCGCGTGGCTGAGGTCGCAGGGCCACGAGATCTTTCCGTTTGCCATGAGGCATCCGGACAATCTGGAAACGCCATACGCGGAGTTTTTTCCGTCGTTCATACAGACGGAGCGCGTGCGCGTAGGCATGGCAGGTTTGAAAACGTTCGGCCGCATGTTTTATTCGTTCGAGGCACGGCGCAGGATGTCCCTGCTCATCGACGCGGTGCGCCCGGACATCGCGCACATCCACAGCGTCTATACGCAGCTATCGCCGTCCGTTCTCGACGTTCTGCATGCGCGACGGGTTTCCATGGTCATGACCGTGCACGACCACCACCTGATTTCGTCGCACTATAACGTTTGGGCGGAAGGATGCCTGCCTGTTGGTAGGCGCGGCCGGATAGACCATGCGCGCGCCGGGATCGTGCGCGGGACGCTTTCTCGGTTTCACAAGCATTCTTTCGCGGCCTCGTTTGCGCAGATCGCCGCGTTTGCGTTTCATTATAATCGCGGCTCATATCGCAACCGCGTCAATCTATTTTTGACGCCGTCCGACTATATGCGGCGGAAGCTGGTTGGCGCTGGTTTTCCCGAAGATCGCGTGCGTACCGTTCCGTATGGGATGGATCCTGAGACATCGATCGCCCGATTTGATCACGACGGATACGTGCTGTATTACGGTCGGCTTTCCGAGGAGAAGGGCGTCGAAACCGTGATCCAGGTTGCGAAGCAGCTCCCTGACATTCCATTTAAGATCGTTGGAACAGGTCCGGATGAGGCGCGGCTGCACGCGCTGGCGCACGGGACAAAGAATGTGGAATTTGTTGGGTTCCGCTCAGGGGAATTGCTTCAGGAGGTGGTTCGGGGCGCGCTTTGCGTGCTCGTTCCGTCGCGCGTGCACGAGAACTTTCCGCTTGTCGCGCTCGAATCCATGGGCGCGGGCAAGCCTGTGGTCGGCTCCAATGTGGGTGGCATGCCTGAAGTAGTGGAGGACCGTGTGACCGGACTCCTGGTTCCGCCAAACGATCTTCATGCATGGGTCGAGGCCGTGATGCGTCTCGCATACGACGAGGATTTCCGTCTTGGTCTCGCGCGCGCCGCGCGGTTATCCGCGGAAACCACGTTTCACATCAAACGCCACCATGCGGCCATCATGAAGGCATACGCTGATGCGATTGCCATGCGCGGATAAGGTGCTATCATGCGAATATATGTCAGAACGAAAATCAGGGGACGCGCGAGAATTTTCTGTTGATGAAATGCGGAAATTGCAGGGATTGCCGCCAGAAACGCCAGAAGAGCGTGCCAAACGTGAGGCAAAGGATGAGGAACGCGACCGCGTGGCAGCCGACCGTGCGAAGCAGGCCAGGGAACTGGCCGAGACGCAACGGCGCGAGAAACAGGATGCGAAGGCACGTCTCGATAGGTCCGTGGAATTGGCATTGGACGCGGGCGACGTGACAGCGTTTCAGCGTGAGGCCGTAAACATCGTCAGGGTATTTGATAATCTTTCTGCCACGCGGCGCAACCTGCTTTGGAAAAAAATGGAAACGATGCAGATGGAGACCCTGGCTGGAACGCCAGAAGAAATTACGGCGATGAATGTGCTCGGTGAGAAGATCCGGCGTTGGAAAAGCGAGGAAAAGGGTCGTTTCGAAGCGCGTGCGCGGGTTTTTCAGATCTCCATAGACAGAACGCATGTCGAGGAGGGATTCGGTCTGTTGGATAAAAAACCTGAGAATCCAGATGCTTCAAATCGAAGACCACGGACGTTTGGGGAGAACTTGTTTGCCATATTTGGCTTTTGGAAGAAATGAACGGTCCGCATGGCATGTTTGTCAGGATTTGGCAACGGGGCTATGGTGAAGGTATATGGACCGAGAACAATTGGGCCCAATTGAGGGAGACATTCCGTTGTCCAAGAAAACAGGTGCATCAGATGCAAAGAAGCCGAGTCTTGCCGAGATTGCGGCGACCCAGGACGGTCAGGCGCGCGCGGAGATCGCGAAAGGGCGTCTAGCGAAGGAAGGCGAGCATATCGAGGCGGCGCGAGCAAAGGCCGAGGCCGCGGCGGCTCGCGCGGACCGCGAGCCGCCGTCGGTCATGGCGCGATTTTTGCGAAAATCTCATCGACAATAACAGACGATCCGGATTGCCCGGACCGCCTTTTTATTTTCACGTTATTCCACGGTCGCATTGCCGGCGGCCATGGCGTCATCAGGCAAGTTGGTGGTGATCGTCGCGCCAGAGGCGGAAACGAATGCGCCCGTGACCGCGTCCGTTCCGATGACGCGGACATTTTTGAGAAGCGTGGGGATTGTGCCGATTTGATTTTCTGACGGGGTAATGGCGAGCTCGAATGCGATTCCGACGATTTTGCTCGATGGAGAGAATGTTGGGTTCACGGAGGTTGCGGTCCAGACGATCTCATTCGAGGTGAAATCATAGATAACGCCGCCATTGACCGAAACGGTCTGCCGTCCGGTAAACGTGACGTTCGTGCCAAGTTCTCCCTCGATGCGAACGTTCGTCAGCTCGTTCGTGGTTCCGCGAAGATTCCAGAAGGCCCAGTATTTGGTCGTTTCTCCCGCGAGCGGGGGAAGGGCACCGCGTCCGATTTGGTCGCCGCTCGGTGACGCGTAGCGTGCGAATGAATCGAGGGCTATGGGCGACGTCATCACGTAGGTCAGCTCGCCGTCGCGCATTGTCGCGTCTTTTGTGTCGCCCATGTCGAACACGGCGAACGCGCGCGACGAAAATGGGATCTGTTCGTACGTATCCGTCGCGCTCTGGGAAACGGACGAACGAAGAGGAAATTCGACCGTGACGATGCCGCTTTCGCCCGGGGCCACGGATGCCAGTTTTGGATCGGTCGAGGATGACACCGCAAAGGTCGCGGAGCGCGCGAACGGACTTTGCGACTCCACGCCGATCCGTACGTTTGTCACGGACTCGTCGCTTATATTCGTGTACGTGACGGTAATGCGCGCCGCGCCGCCTGGACGCACGGTGTCCGCGTCCACGCTGTGCGAAACTTGCAGCGGCAACGGAATCACGTTTACGTCGTGGGTCAGGGTTTCCTGCCGGTAGAGGTCCTCGCCGAACGCGAACGAAGGATGAAATCGGAAGGTTGTCGTCCCGGGCGTGTCTCCGAGGGTTCCGGTAAAGGCAAGCGTACCTTCGGTTCCGGCGGTGATTGCCGGGAGTCGAAATACGCCGTTTGCAAGCGGGACGTCTGAGGAGATGAACGCAAATCCGTCCGGCCATTCTGGTTCGATCATGATTTCCGGGTAGTCAATGTCTCCGGAATTGCGATAGGTCAGGGATCCTTCGACGGATTGGGACGCGACAACGCGTTTTGGAAGAAAAAGGGAAAGCCCAAGCGTTGTCTTTGAAGGAATGAAGACATGTTCGTCCGTTTTGGTGCCCGGTACGTTTTTTTCTCCGTGCGTAAAGGTGAGTGTGCTCACGAACGTTTGTTTGCCGCCAACGTCGCCGAACATCACGCCGCGAATCTTTACGGAACCGACGGCGTCTGGCGGAATCGTTCCAACGTCGATGGTTTGACCATGTCTTGGTACGGTGTCATGCTCGAGTTCCTGGAGCAGGAAGTGCGCGGGGAAGTTCAGAAGAAGTTTGGCGTCGCGCAGTTCCTCGCCCGTGTCGTTTTTGTAGCGGATGACGAGTGTGGAGGGCGCGCCGGAAACGATCTCATGCGGGGCAACGTCGGCTTGAAACAGAATGTGGTCCGCGAACGAGGTTGGCGTGTACACGGCGAAGGCGAGCGCGATAAGGCCAAGTCCAATGGCAATGCCAACAAGCACGAGGTCGAACAAGAAAGTCAGCCGTGCGAATCGATATTTTCCGCGATATCGTTTCTCAAACCAGTGGACAAGCGGAAATACGGCGATCCGTCCAGGGTGCGCGGCCAAACACACGGCCTTTTCACGGACCGTTTTCGCGTCCTTGATGGAATTACACGCGATGCCATGGTTGAACTCTTCTATGAGGGACATACGTTCAGACCTATTTAAACGATAACGTAAACATGTCGCTGGACAATCCAATGACTTCCGCGCGATCGTCCCCATCGATATCCGCGGCGGTCACTTCCACTCCGTTGGCTCCTGACGCCTCAAAAGCGAAGAATTGCGATCGCATCTGCCCGTTTCGGTCGAATATGCGCACGTGTGGTCCGCCGCCTGCTCCCGGACCCGTGATGATGTCATCCGTGCCGTCGCCGTCCACGTCGCCGGCCGCGACGTTCACGCCTCCGCGGAAAGCCGGATCATAGGCGAAGAATCCCGGATTGATTACCTTGCCGTCCTTGTTAAACACGCGCACGTGCGGTCCGCCGCCAACCCCGGCTCCGGCTATGATTTCATTGGTGCCGTCTCCATTCAGGTCTCCGATGGCGACGTTCACGCCTCCGCGAAACGCCGTGTCGTACGCGAAAAATCCGGGATGGATGAGATTGCCGTCCTTGTTGAAAATTCGGATTTGTGGCCCGCCGCCATTTTCCGTTCCCGTCACGATCTCAATCGCCCCATCGTTTTCTAGGTCGCCGATGGCAATGTTTATGCCAAGCTGGTAGGCGTTCCCGTACGGGGCAAATCTGGCATGCATTGATCCATCGTCGTCATAAATGGTTACATAGGTATCGTCCGCGACGACGGTCTCATATGTTTCGTCGCCGTCCGTGTCGTACGCGTTGACGCGCGTGCCGCCGCGGCCCTGCGAGGTGTACGCGAAAAAGCCATTGCGCTTGGTCGCGCCGTCGGCGTTGAAAATGCGCGCGAACGCACCGTTCAGGTAGGTGGCCTTGTAAATTTGTTCGAGCGGTCGAAGCAGCACGAGCCCGTCCTGGGCATTCAGGGTGACACGCGAGACAATTGATCCGTCATTTGTGGTCGTGTCCTGGGTTCCGTGGATTTTTTCGTACTCGCCTTGAAGTCGAACGGTTTGCATTTCCGTCGTAGGATTGACAATGACCTTTCCTTTTTCGAATTCGCGCTCCCAAATGCTGGCAGAAGACGACGCATCGCCTTTTGGCTCGCCGAGAGTCACGGCAAATTCATCATACGTCCAAAGCTGCGCATGATTTTCCGTCCCATGGTCGAATGAAAAGTATCCGTCGCCGAGCAGGGTCGTGGTCAGACCAAGGCGCATTTTTTGATAGTCTGCCTGTGCGCCGGTGTTTTCCGTGTTGACATTTACGACGATGACCGGATCGTGCCCGAGTTTTGAAAACAATGACAAGTAATCGTTTGCGGAAGCGCTCCACGAAGAAACCGTATTTCCCGTAGACGGAAATGTTTCAAACATGCGTCCGTTTACATACGGCGTGAACGCGGTCGACGAGCTGCCATTCGTGATGATGACCGCGTTCGAACCAAGCTTCGACCGGGTCGCGGAGAACAGGTTGGCGTAGCCTTCTTTCCAGTCATCGCGATCCATGACCTCATCGTAAAAAATGCCGTCCCAATATCCTGAGGACATGATCTGCTCGTCGACGAACGTCGTGAGGTATTCGGTCCATCCCGAATTGAGGTCAAGGGCATTCGTATTTGGCCAGATGGACGTTTTGTTTCCGTTCGCGTCCCGCAACCACCAGCTGTCCTTGATCCCGCGCTTCATTTGCACATGGAGCGGATCGGACCAAAACGCGTTGTTCCACGAGACGGTCGGGACGTAGGCGAGAATTTGAATGTCTGGGTTGAGCGCGCGTATCGACGAAAAAAACGCGACGTTGTACGTCTGCGCTTCCGATGGGATAACAATAAGGTCAAATTCAGCAAGCGTGGCAATCGTCGCGGTATTTTCGAGTGAGGAACCAGAAAGCAGGTAGTAGTTCGCGGTACGCACAAAAGTCCCCGTTGCCGCTCTGGCGGGGAAAATACAAAGAGACAAGAAACAAAAGCATGTAAAAACAATGGCAAGTTTTTGTATCTTGTATCTTGGGATTTTCACACAGGGTTGTCCTCCAACGTTTTCGGATTCGGGGAGTATAGCTTGTTCTTGATCTTCCATTGGTTCACGTACTGGCCGATTCCTTGCCGGTCGCGCTTGTTGCGCACGGTTGTGGTATCCTGTGACCACTTGAGGAGTGATTCAAAGTTCAGTTTGTAGCGTCCTTGGACGACCACATAGGTTATTTGTCCGTCGGAAATGGCACGACGAATCGTGCGTTGCGACACCCCAAACATGCGGGCTGCCTCCGACACGGAAAGCCGAATGATTGAAACGAGAGCCATAAGTAGAAGTATTGTTTGTCCACACCAGAGTAGCCAATTTTTGAAGAAAAGTCAAGTTTTAACCTCGTGATATTGATTTTTTGGCCAATTTAAGCTACAATGACCTGCATTCGTAACAGTTTTGATTTTCTTTCTATTACCTTGTGCGAAGTGATCGAGAAAAATTCCTGATATTTCGTATTAGATCCTTCCAGGATCAGAATGCCTTTTCCGAGTTGTTCCTTGAGCATAAAAATGCGCTGTACGCATTTCTTGCCACGAGGCTCCCGTCAAAGGAAGACGCGGACGATATTCTGAACTTGGTGTTCTTGCGAGCGTGGAACTTTCTGCTTACTTCCCATGCAAACGAGAAGGACCATTTCTCCGGCCTTATCTTTCACATCGCGCGATACGCCCTGAAGGATTATTGGAAAGGCAAGCGGAACATGCTCTCGCTTACGGACATGCATGAATCCGGTCAGGATATCGCGGACGTCCATGCTTCCGGGAAATCGATTGAGGCCGGTACCGAGGCGAACCTGATCAAGGAAACGCTGAGCCGCCTCCCGGAAGAATACCAAGAAGTAATCGTCCTGCGTATCTTTGAACAGCTCGACTATCCGGAAATTGCCAAGCGTATGGAGAAGAACGTGAGTGCCATTCGCGTGACGCTTCACCGCGCATTAAAGGAGTTACGAAAATACTTGTGACGAATAAGCAAATCATCGCCATGCTGACGAAGCATAAGGACGCCCCCGAGTTCGGGGGCGGCATTGGCGTTGGGCATACGGAGGCCGCATGGAGGCGCCTTTCGAACGATCTGGGATTTGAAGCGAAGCTTGGACGGGCGACCTATCGGTTGCGCGACTATCTCGAATACTGGCAGTGGAAATTCTCACACGTGTGGATGCAGCCGGTTTCCGTGGCCATGACCGCGTTCGCCCTTATCTTCGGGGGATGGATCGCCTCGGTAAATGCCTCCTTCGATTCCGTGCCGGGCGATGTCCTGTATCCGGTGAAGATTGCGACCGAGCGCATGCAGGTGACGCTTGCGACCTCCGGCCAGCAACGCGCCAAACTTCACGCGGAATTTGCGGGACGTCGCATCGACGAACTCAATGCCATCACAAGCTCTGACCTGGAAGGAAAGGACGTCCGCGTCCGGGTTGCAATGGACGGGTTCCAGCAGGAGATCGCTTCGGTGAACAGCGAACTGGTTTCTTTCACCAGCTCTAATCCGAATGAAGCCGCGGCGCTCGCCATCATCGTTGATCAGAAAACCGATGCCTACGTAGTCGCCATCAGCCAGACCGTGCCCACCGTTTCGGAAGAAAGCAAGTCTACGGTCGCCGAGGCGCTTACGGCCGCGGAAGCGTCCAACGTTCAGGCAATCAACACCATCGTTCAAAGCCACGAGACAAACCAGCAACCGAAAACGGAAGAATCGCTCCAGAAGAACCTGCAAGAGAAATTAAAAAATCTGGAAACGCGAACGGCGCTTTCGCTCGGGCGTCTCCAGGTCATTGAAACGGTGCTGGTCAATCGAGGTTCGCTCACGACCGCATATGCGGGGCGCATCAAGGAAGCTCGCGATGCGGTTGCCATGCACGACGTCTCCATCCAAACCGCCATGAACACGTTTGCCGCAGGAGGGTATCGCACGGCCTTTGACCTCCTCTCGGAAGTCGAAGCGCAGATCGCAGCCTCCGAGACCATTATTACGGAGCTTGAAATCGACATCACGACCGGGCTTTAGTCTCCGGCCCGGCGTCCGAACATCGGGCGTCGCTCCGGGGTCTAAACCCCGCTAACCATGTTAAGGCGCGGACATGCCAAAAGGTCGAGGCCGCCAGGCCGCTTGTCTGCCTTAGAAACTAATAGGCTACACATTATTTTCCTTATGATCGATTCTCTTAAAATGGGGAAGCGTGCGATCACGGTGGCGGTAGCTGCTGCGACCATTCTTTGGTCCGTTGGCATCTCTTCCTTCGTGGCGCCGTTGACGGCTCGCGCGGCTTCGTCCGGCGACCTCATCAAGGGAACCACGCTCTCGACCGTGTATTACTACGGTTCGGACGGTTCCCGCTACGCGTTCCCGAACGAGAAGACCTACTTCAGCTGGTACTCGGACTTCTCGGACGTTGAAACCATCTCTGACTCCGCGCTTGCGGCCATTTCGCTCGCCGGAAACGTCGTGTACCGCCCGGGTACGCGCTGGGTGAAGATCCAGAGCGACCCGAAGACCTATGTCGTCACTCCGGAAGGACAGATCCGCTGGGTCGAGTCCGAGGATGTCGCCACGGATCTCGCGGGCAGCGACTGGAACACCATGATCGACGACGTTCCGGATACGTTCTTCGTCGACTACACGGTTGGCACCTCCCTGACCGACGCCGGTGACGCCTACAACGGCGCGCTCGTCGACATGGATGGCACCACCTATCTCGTTTGGGACGGTGAGATGCGCGAGGTTTCCTCGGCCGGCTTCTCGGCGAACCGCTTCCAGACGCGCAACGTGCTCGACGGCGCTGGCATGGATCTTTCCGGCCTCGACGCTGGCTCGAGCATCACGAGCTCCGTTTCGGCCTTGGTCGACACGGCCCAGCTCGGAGGAGTAGAAGTCACGGGCGGTCTCTCGATCTCCCTTGCTTCTGACACGCCGGCGTCATCGACGATCCCGGCAGGTGCTTCCTCGGTTGCGTTCGCCAAGTTGAAGCTGATGGCTTCGTCCGGCTCTGCCGACGTCAGCCAGATGGTCTTCCGCCTTGGCGGCATCGGTGGCGTTGACAACATTGACAGTGCCTACCTGTATGAGGGTTCTGTTCGCTTGACGGATGGCCGCTCGGTCAATTCCTCGACGCGCAACACGACCTTCTCCGGTCTTGATATTTCCTTGGCGTCTGGTGAAACCAGCTACGTCACGGTGAAGGCCGACATCTCCAGCACCCCGACGGGCGGCGACACCGCGAACTTCTCGCTCGTGGAGGCCGACTCCGTCACGTCTTCGGCCACGGTCTCCGGTTCGTTCCCGATCTCGGGCAACACCATGACCTTCTCCGAGACGGCCGCTGGTACGGTGACCATCGACAAGTCTGGATCCATTGCTGATCCGACCATCGGTGAGGAAGAGGCCGAAATCGCTGAGTTTACGATTACGGCTTCCGGCGAAGACGCGTGGCTCGAAATGATCACGGTCAACGTTGACAGTGCTGCCGATCACAGCGACTATATGCTGTTGAACGGTGGCGACGTGATTTCCACGGGCGTACAGGTCAACGACCTGGTTACCTTTGAGCTCACGGACACGCTCTTCATTGAGGAGGGCAACGACGAACGCTTTAACGTGACGGCCACCATTGGCGGCGAAGCCAATGACAATATCAAGGTCGCCATCGAAGAAAAGACGGACGTCGTGGCGGTTGGTGGCGACTATGGGTTTAACCTTAGCGTCGACATCGACGATGTCACCTCAGCCTCCTCCGCGTACGACGAAACGGGCTCGACCTGCGCCAGCTCGGCTGACGACTGTTCGTTCTCGACGATCCAGGGCGGCGAACTCACGTTCGCGTTCAACGGTCCGTCGGCGAGCGATATCCAGATCGACGGCAAGGACCAGGTGATGATGGAATTCACGCTGACCTCCGCGAACTGGACGGAAATCCAGGAAATGGCCGTCATCTTTGCCGATTCCGGCGAGGACGATGACGACGATGACGACACGGGTCTCAAGCAGACCGATGAGGACACGAACCTCTCCGATCTCGCGATCCGCAAGTCGACTGGTTCCATCTGGATGGGCCCGGAAGAGCTTTCCGGAGGGGACTCCGCGTCCGATGCCACCCAGACTATTACATTCACCGACGACCAGATCCTGCAGGCGGGCGAATCGCTCGATCTCATGATCACGGTTGACGTGGACTCTGGCGCGACTGCCGATCAGATCTACACGGCAGCCATCGACATGAGTGCCGTAGTGGCGGAAGACGCCAATGGCGACGACCTTGCGACGACGGACATCGTTCCGTCCTCGGATATCACGGGCAAGAACATGACGCTCGTTGATTCCTCCCTGACGTACTCGGCTTCCACGCCGCCGTCCGATGGCACCTACGTGAAGGGTTCCACCGGCGTGTCCGTGGCCGGCTTCAACTTTGACGCCGGAGACGCCGCCGATGTTACGCTTACGGACTTGACGGTCAACGTGACCGGTGACTCCGACGCCACTTACGGCGCGGAGAACGACATCGACGTGGGCGACCACGTGTCGTCCTGCTCGCTCTATGACAGTCAGTCGGGTTCTCTGGTCGATGGACCGGAATCCCCGTCCGACAATTCGGCCACTGCCGACCTTGAGTTCCAGAGCTTTGACTGGACTGTCGCGGCCGGCGAAACGGGCAAGCTGCTCGTGAAGTGTAACTTCTCGAACACGGCCCTCGACACCACGGACGCCGCGAGCGATACCTATGCCTTCAGCATCGCTGATGACACGGATATCACCGCGGAAGACGCGGATGGCGATGACGTGGACGCCACGCTGAACGGCACGGACGGCTCCGCCGACAACGTCGACGGTTCCGTCACGACCATCACGATTGCCGCCGAAGGTTCCCTTACGGCGACCGTCGACGGTTCCACGGCCAGTTCCACCATCATCCTTGGCGCTTCGACGGGCATTTCCGTTTCGAAGTTCAAGTTTGCCGCGACGGACGAGCCGTATGTGGTAACGAAGTTCGTGCTGGCCAACTGTGTGACGTCGGCGGTTGACGCCAACGGCACCTGTGGCGACGCGGGCGACGAAACCGACGGCACCGACGGCATTGCCGCGGCCGTCAAGATCAGCTACACCAATTCTGCTGGCGCGACCGAAACCAAGACGGGGTATCTCTCCGGTGGTGCCGTTACGTTCAGCAACCTCGACCTGTACGTTGCGACCACGACTACCAGCACGGTGACGGTGAGCGTAGACACGGCTTCCGTGTCTTCGACCGGTGCCGCCTCGGGTGCCCAGATCCAGCTCAACCTGGACGCGGAAACCTCGGGCGCTTCGGAATTCGAAGCGGTTGGCCAGTCGTCTGGCGAAACCTACACTGAGGCTGACATCGACACCTACGTTCTCGCGAACGACATGGTGATCCGCAAGACGAAGCCGACCATCTCCCTTGCCTCTGGTTCCCCGTCCGGTGCGGGTATCGCTGGCAACTCGGAGGTGTTCCGCTTCAACGTTGCCGCGGACTCCCGCGGGTACGTGACGCTCGACAAGGTTTCGTTCCAGGTGTCCACCTCGGACGCCGACAACGACTTCAACCTTTGCGACGACGCGGCTGGTGACACCAACCTCGAAGACGCGACGAAGTGGGAACTCTATGACCTCGATGACTCGTCGACCAAGCTCGACGACGCGGGCGACTGGACATTCCTTGACAGCGGCGTGAGCGATGCCTCGGAAGACTGTGACGCGGGTGCTGTCCTCGCGTGGGCAGTGCTCGACTTCACGGGTTCCGCGACGACCGGTTCCGAGGAAATCGGTGCCGGCGAAACCAAGACCTACGTGCTGAAGGTCGACACGACGGGCGCGTCCGCTTCGGACGACGACTCGATCCGCATCGACATTCCGGACGAGGCCACGGTTGACGCGAGCGACGCGTTCACTGGTTCCGACGCCGACGAAATGTCGATCCAGTGGGATGACGATGCCGAAGGCACCAACGCCGACGGTACGTACATCAAGAACCTTGCCGTCACTGGCGGTTCGATCCAGTACTAGTTTCCGCGCAAGCGAAACCAGTACGGACAATCTCTTCGCCAATCCCGAACGCCGCCGCGGCACATTCGGCTGACCCCTCGGGGAATGCCTTGGCCGCACTGGCACTACGGATCCTGAGGAGCCAAACCCGTCCCGCATTTGCGGGGCGGGTTTTGGTTTGCTATGATCGGTTTGCTATGAATCCAAAACGCATTAAAATTGCCGCCGCCGCCTTGATCGTTTTTGGTCTCGCGGGATATCTGCTTTGGATTTCCTTTTTGCCCGTTTCACCCCCTTCGCCTTCTGAATCTCCGCTGATAGCTTTTGTTGACCGTGGCATTAGCGAGGAACAATTGCAGACGTTTCACGATCGGATTGTCGAGTTTGAGATCACGGTGAAAGATAATGAAACCAACGGGGCGCGCGATATCAGCGCGATTCTCTCGCTCGGGAATCTTTATTATCAAATTGGCGACCTGGAAACCGCGGCCAAGTGGTACCGCGAGATCCTCCGGACGAACCCGAAGGACGGCGCGGCGCTTGAGAACCTTGCCCAGGCGCAAATAGAAATGGGCGATTGGGAAGGCGCGGACGCTTCGCTTCGGGCGGCCGTCAACGTTTCCGCGTACGAGCCGTCCTACATCAAGCTCGCGGATCTGATAGACGAGCATTTTCCCGAACGCCGCGATGAGATCCAAGTGATTCTTGAAACGGCAATCGCAAATCTCGGCCAAACTCCAGGCCTGCTTTCGCGGCTCGGACGCTGGTATGCCGACCAAGGGATGCTTGACGAGGCTATTTCGCACTATCAGGTCGCACACCAGATTGACCCGGACGACCAGGCGATTGAGAATACGCTCGACGAGCTGAGGAAGGCTCGCAGCGCAGCCAGCAAGGACGCGCGATAATAGTGGTATAATGACGGCATGTTTGGCGTGCCGTTATTTATTTTGTGCGACTAGGTATGCTTTGGAAAATTTGCCTCTTCACTCTGATTTTGGCGTCGTTCGCGCTTCCGGCGATTGCGCGGACGCCCAATGATACGGATTATTCGGAACAATGGTACCTGGAAAAGATTGGTGCGCCAGCGGCATGGGACGTGGCAACCGGGACGCACGACGTTGTCGTGGCCGTGCTGGATTCGGGCGTGGATCTCGATCATCCGGATTTAGTGGCGAATTTCTGGTCGAATCCTGGCGAGATCGCCGGTAACGGTGTGGATGACGATGGGAACGGCTACGTGGACGACAATCGCGGATGGGATTTCGTGGAAGAAGACAACACTCCGGAACCCACTCGCGGCGGAGCATACACCGATGATGGCGTGGCCCATGGCACGGTGATCGCCGGGCTGATCGGCGCGGTTGGAAACAATGGTCAGGGCATTTCTGGCGTGTCGTGGAGGGTGAGCATCATGTCTTTGCGGGTTCTTGACGACGTCGGATCCGGCGATTCCGCCGACGCGCGCCGTGCCATTGAATACGCAATTGAAAACGGCGCGAACGTCATTAACCTTTCATTTACCGGATATGAGGTGGACCAGGCATTTGAGCAGGCGGTTAACGAGGCGTACGTTGCGGGCATTCCCGTGATCGCGGCCGTTGGCAACGTGAATGGCGGCGGAATCAACGTTGATGAGACCCCAGTCTATCCGGCGTGCTTTGTGGGCGAAAGGGCGGATTGGGTCATTGGCGTTGCCGCGACGACCAAGGAGGATACGAAGACTGATTTTTCCAATTACGGTTCGACGTGTACCGAGCTTTCCGCACCGGGCGAGGATTTGTTCGGCACCATGTACCAAAATGACGATTGGGCAGATTTTCCAGATTATTATCATGGAGGCTGGTCAGGCACGTCTGTTGCCGCGCCGCTCGTGACCGGAGCCGTGGCGCTTTTGAAATCCGCATTTCCATCGCTCACCCCATCGCTTATGCGCACGGTGTTGCAGTTATCCGTGGATCCCTTGAAGGAATCTGGGACCGATGCGACCGGCAAGCTTGGGGCAGGGCGGTTGAATGTCGGTCGTGCCATGGAAATTGCCCCGGCGTTCGCAGGCATGGCAGCGGGCGGCGCCCTGCCAGGAAGCATGGGCATTTCTCCCATCACTGGCGAGCAGGAGGAAATCACGTCCATAACGCCGGGAGCCTTTATCCGATCGCCGGGATTTGACACCGTGTATTATGTGGATGGGGGCTATAATCGTCACCCTCTTTGGGACCAGCAAACGTTCTTTACGTGGAATGATTCTTGGGATGATGTCGTTTGGGTGACGGACGCCACGCTTCCGACATTACCGCTCGGCAATGTGCTTCCTCCCAAGCCGGGCGTCGTCCTCGTGAAGATTCAAAGCGATGCGCGCGCGTACGTCGTCGAGAACGGCGCAACGCTCTGGCGGCCGATCCTGCGCGAACTCACGTCGGAGGACGTCGCCGTTGGCATGTTCGGCGCGAATTGGGGCGACTTCGTAATCGACGTCGAGCCGACGCTGTTTTCCCACTACCAGGCAGGCGACCCGATCGTGTCCGTGGAGCCGGCGGATTTGTCCGCGTTAAAAACTCGCCTATCGTTGTTATCGAATTGAACGGTGAAAATTGGATGAGCATATGGAAATGAAGGCAACAGAATTCAAAGAGGAGCGCAAATGGAAGCAAGTGGATGAATTCGGCCCCGAACATCTTGAGGCACAAGGTCAAAGAATGTTAGCTGCGACTGGGTACGCGGAGGGTTTCGTGCGAAAATTAGGCGCTCTCCAAAAGGAGGTGGAGCACCATCGGGTTTGCGTGGATACGATTCGAGAGCGTCTTGCGTCCGGTTCGGCTGATACGGCAACGGATGAATCGTTTCGGAGATTTCTTGTTGGCGAAGAACAGAGTTTGAGGGAATCTACTTCCAATTATGAGGAAACATTGAAGCAACTCAAACAGGAACTTTCCGGCATGCTTTGCGATTCCGAACAGGTTTCCGAGTCAAATAAGCTGCGTTCCAGATTGGAAACCATGTGGAAGAGCGACGATGCGTTTTGTGAATCCGTTCAGTCGCGGTATGCGTCCGTCGATGATTTCCTGACCGCGTTGAGGGAACAGACGGTGCCATTGGAAATCCTTGTCTCCTTTCTTGGAGCTGAATCTCGAAGATTCAACAAGGTAACAGAGCGAGCCAAGGAATCCTTCCTCGCGTGGAGACAGGAGTATTTTCTTCGTTCTTTTGATCCGGACATTCAACAGTATCTGCGCGTGTCAACTGAGCTGGTTCGTCAACGCCTTCAGGAGCTGGCCTTCACATGCATCGATTCGCTTGCGCCTCAGAGAGGATTCGGCGACTATGGTTCGTCTGTCGTTCGCATTGATTCGGATTTGTACGAAAATGACGTTGGTTTGTCACGGCACGTCGTTTTCCATGAGCTGACACACGCCGTTCTCGGGAACGGATACGAGGTAACAATCAAGGACGTAGAGCTTGCGGACAAAAGGGAAAAGGATATGTCCGCGTTGTTTGGAAACCGTGCGGCGCCTGGTTTCTTTCGTCAGGTTCCATCGGCGATCACGCGGAAAAGCGGGGTACATTTTCATTTGGAGGAGGATGGAAGGAGAACGAAAGATCAACAGATTTGGATGAATGAGGGGTTGGTCGAGCTGCTTGCGGCCCGTATGGCGGGTAAAAGGCCAAGAGCGTATTTGGAGTTTATCGATGAGGTGTGGAGAATGGTTGACGCGGGAATGGAATGGCAGATCCTATATGAGGCGGCTGCTGAGGATCTGTTAAAGGAACCTGTGAATAGGAGCCGTATTCCGGCGTATGACAGGATGGTGCGTCGGATGAGGGAATTGGAGGGACCCGGAGCAATGCGGCGGCATGTGGAGTCGATTGAACGAAAAAACAAATATCGGATAAGGGCGGGCTGGTACGCCTCAAGACAAGGCCTCTTCCGTGATATACTGATGCCATATGCCAGAGCTTGTCTTTGAGAAGAAAAATATTCTTATTACCGGAGGGGCCGGGTTCATTGGGTCGCATTTGTGCGAGCGGCTGGTTCATGAGGGGAATCGCGTCATTTGCATTGACAATCTGTCCACCGGGACCGTGCGCAACATCGAGTCGCTTCTGCCGAATCCGAACTTTCAGTTTCTCCGCCTTGACGTGAATGATCCGATCGATCTTGACGGGCACGCGGAGCTTGCCGCGTTTAAGCTTCCGTTTCAGGGGATCCAGGAGATTTATCACCTTGCGTGCCCGACCTCCATTAAGCAGTTCGACCAGTTTAAAATTCAGACGCTTCTCTCCAATTCCGTCGGCAACTATCGCGTATTGGAGCTTGCCAGGAAGTATCGGGCGCGCATGCTGTTTGCTTCGAGCGGGGTTGTGTATGGCCCGCGTCGGATCGATGACCCGTACGTGGTAGAAGACCAGGAAGGAATCGTTCTAAACCATCTGTCCACGCGCGCCTGTTATGACGAAGGCAAGCGGTTTTCGGAGACCATGTTCGCGACCTATCGTCAGGTACATGGGCTTGAGGTAAAAATTGCGCGCGTGTTTCGCACGTACGGGCCGCGCATGCCGCTCAATGACGGCCAGCTGATCCCGGATTTTGCCCTTTCCGCAATCGATGGGCAGGATGTCGTCGTCTATGGGGGCGCTCCGTTTCATACGTCGCTTCTCTACGTCACCGACTGCGTCGACGGGCTCATTCGGCTCATGAAGGCCCCAACCGATCACTGGCTCGTGAACATCGGCTCCGACGTGGATCTTGACATCGCGCAGGTGGCGCAGATGGTACTTGACATCGTTGGCGCGAAGGCAGCCATCCGGCATGATGTGCCGATGGAGTTTCTCTCGGAACTCGCGTTGCCGCGCATCGGGCGCGCCAAGGAACTCGGATGGCTCCCGCTTGTACGCCTTGAGGACGGTTTGAAGCAGACCATTGACTATGTGAGGGCGAACAAGATACTGTTGACTACGCTTTGAACGTCTGAGATTGGCGATCTGCCGGCTTGCGGCTCTGTTTCTCGTGCGACGTACATTTTGAGTACGTCTTACTCCGGTACTCGCCGCGCACCGGTATCTCATCCAATTTCAGACGTTCAAATATATGAAAACGATCGCGCTTATCCCGGCCTATAACGAAGAATCGCGTATTGCCGCCTCCGTGCGCGATGCGCGTTCGTTCGTGGACGGCGTGGTGGTGGTCGACGATTGTTCCGTCGACCGGACGGGGGAAGTCGCACGCGCCGCCGGCGCTATCGTGCTTCGGCATGTGATCAACAGGGGGCAGGGGGCCGCGCTTCAGACCGCGACCGAGTATGCGCTTGACGCCCTGAACGCGGACGCGCTCGTGCATTTTGACGCGGACGGTCAAATGGTCGCGCGTGAGATTCCGATGATGCTCGAGCCGATTTTGTCGGGCGAGGCAGACGTGGTTCTTGGTTCCCGCTTTTTGGGCAGGGCCACGAATATGCCGTTCACGCGCCGGATGGCAAACCGACTCGCGCGTTTATTCACGCTTGCCATTTCCGGGATCGCGCTTACGGACACGCACAACGGCTTTCGTGCCCTCTCACGCAAGGCCGCGCGGGAGTTGACAGTCACGCTCGATCGCATGGCGCACGCGTCGCAGATCCTGGACCTGGTCAAGGTGAGGCGTCTGCGCTATGTGGAACGTCCGGTAACGATTACCTATTCGGAGGAAACGCTCGCGAAGAGCCCGTCATCCTTTCGGGCATTTGGGATCGTGAAGGACATTTTGAAGGATAAGTTTTTTACGCGCATATGACGTTTCAGGTTATTCTCGTGCTATTCGCGCTATTCGCGATTACGCGCACGTCCAGGCAATATCGCAAGCGTAAGGTGAGTCTTTATTGGTTTTTGTTGTGGACAGGACTTTGGGCGCTTGTGATCGGCATCGCGCTGTATCCGACGACCGCGGACGCGATCGCAAGATTTGTCGGCGTCGAGCGTGGCGCGGACCTCGCGTTGTATCTCGCAGTCGTCCTGCTCGCATACCTTGTGTTCCGCCTGTTCGTCCGTCAGGAAGAAACCGAGCGTTCTATTACGCAGGTTGTGCGCCAGATTGCTGTTCAGCACCCTTCGAAACCAGACGAAACCCACTAGTTGCATGGAACCCCGCGTCGCGATCATTTACCTTTCGTTTAACAGCCAGCCCTACTTGGAGCAGGTCTTTTTGTCATTGGAACGATTGAATTACCCGAAGGATCGCCTGGAGATCGTGGTCGTGGACAACGCATCGACCGACGGGTGCGTGGATGGCCTGAGGAAACGCGAAGGCATCACATTTTTCCCCATGTCGGAAAACCTTGGGTTCGCGGGTGGGAATAACGTCGGAATCGACCATGCGTTGCTCCATGGCGCGGATTATGTCTACCTGTTGAACAATGACGCCAAGCTACATCCGGATGCAATCCGGGAGGCCGTTGCCATGGCCGAGCGCGATCCGAGGATTGGATCGGTACAGTCGCTTATCCGGTTATGGCAGGACGAAGACGTTCTGAACGTCACCGGAGGCATGGTGCATTTTCTTGGGTTCGGATACGCGCGCGACAACGGACGTCGCGCTACGGCGGAAGATGTCGCCGCGCTCGACGGCAGCGAGATCGCCTATGCGAGCGGAGCCGCGGCACTTTTTCGCGCGTCGGCGTTGCGCGAGGCGGGAACGCTCGAGTCCTTTTATTTCATGTATCATGACGATCTTGAACTTGGGTGGCGCATCCGACTGGCTGGGTACCGCAACGTCCTCGCGGCGCGGTCGGTGGCGTACCATCATTATGAATTTCACCGTTCCGTCAAAAAGTTGTTCTGGATGGAACGCGCGCGGCTTCTGGTCTTTTTTTCTCACCTGAAGCCCGCCACCCTCCTGCTGTTGTCGCCGTTCCTCTTCGCGTTGGAGATCGCGTTGTTCGTATTCGCGGCAAGGGGCGGATGGCTGAAGGACAAGGTGCTCGTGTACGTGGACCTGCTTCAGCCGAAAACCTGGGCGCACGTGCGTGACAAGCGCCGCAGGTCAGCCTTGTTGCGCAAGGTTTCGGATAAGGAAATCGTCCGGTGGTGGACCGGAAAGATCGAGCATCAGGAAACGCAAGGCCGATTCGTGGAGTCGGTCGCGAATCCGTTGGCAGCGGCCGTCTGGTTTTTTCTCAAACGCCTCATCATATGGTAAAGGTCGCACAAGTGGTTTGTACGTACCCGCCGTATCGCGGCGGGATGGGGCGCGTGGCTCACGAGTACACGGAGCGGCTGCGGCAACGCGATTATGACGTGCACGTGTTCACGCCGCGTTATCAGCGCGTCACGGACGATCCAAAGTACGTGCACCGCATTCCGTCGCCGCTTCACGTTGGCAACGCCGGCGTGGTTCCGTCCCTTCTGCGCAGATTGTCCGGATTCGACATCGTGCATTTGCATTATCCGTTTTTCGGCGGCGCGGAACCGACGATCGTCGGGAAGGCGCTGCGTTCGAACCAGAAGCTTGTGATCACCTACCACCACGACCCCGTGGTACAGGGAATTCGCAACGCCATTTACGAGGCCCACCGGCGCCTGTTGTTCCCATGGCTGGTCAGTCGCGCGGATACGATTTTGGTTTCTTCGCGCGAGTACGCCGAGTCGTCCGACCTGCGCAACGTGGCGCGCGCGCTCGATCGCGTCGAGGTCATGCCGTTTGGCATTGATCTGGGGCGATTCCATCCTGGGAAGGAACCGGGGCTACGGGCGCGAATGGCATGGCGCGATGACGTCCCCGTGTTCTTGTTCGTTGGCGGGCTTGATCAGGCGCATCACTTCAAGGGGCTGCCCGTGATGCTCGAGGCGCTCGCCGGGCTCGGTCCGTATCCGTGGCGGTGCGTGGTGGTGGGGGATGGCGCATTGCGCGCCACGTTCGAGGCGAACGCCAAAGAAAGCGCGTTTGACGAGCGGATTGCCTTCGTTGGCAATGTATCCGATGAGGAACTTTCACGATATTACCGCATGGCTGACATCCATTGTTTCCCGTCGACGGAACGCGCGGAGGCATTTGGGATCGTGGCGCTTGAGGCGGCCGCGAGCGGCATTCCGTGCATCGCATCGGATTTGCCGGGTGTGCGCGGCGTGGTACTCAACGGGGAGACGGGATTGCTCGTTCCTCCGGGCGACCCGCAGGAGTTGCGCAAGGCGATGCTATTGCTTCTCGAACAGGTCGATTTGCGCATGCGCCTCGGCGAGGCGGCGCGTCGGCGAGCGGAAGCGGAGTTCGCCTGGGACCCGCTGATGAGCCGGTTGGAACATGTCTATCGATGCTTGTGAAAATAGGTATCATTTCAAATTTGTATCCTCCGGTCGCGCGCGGCGGAGCGGAGCAGATCGCGCACCGTGTGGCGCACGAATTGCATGTGCGCGGGCATGAGGTGTTTGTGATATCCACGCAAAAGGAGTGGTCGCTCATACCGCGCATCACCGAGTCGCACGTGGAGCGCATTTATCGTTTTCGGCCGTACAACGTATACCATCCGCTTAACGATTACCGACATTCTTTTCTTGTCCGCGGCGCCTGGCATCTCATTGACATGTACGGGAAGCATCCGGCGCGCGCGGTCGGCGCGGTCCTCGACCAGGAGCGACCGGACGTAGTCGTCACGCATAACCTGAAAGGGATCGGCATGCAGTCCGTCGCCGCGATTCGGGCGCGGAGGATCCGTCACGTGCACACGCTTCACGACGTGCAGCTCGCCATCCCGAGCGGCCTTCTGATTTACGGCGAGGAACAGCAACCCATGAACGCGTCGCGCATCCAGCAATGGTACGAGACGTCCATGAAGCGCCTGGTCGGGTCGCCGGACGTCGTGGTGTCCCCATCGAAGTTTCTCGCGGATTTTTACGCGGCGCGAGGATTTTTTCCACATAGTCGGACGGAGGTCATTCCAAATCCGGCACCAAGCATCCAGGCTCCCGTGCGGGGAACCAGGCGACCCGGGCCTCTTCGGCTGCTGTTCGCCGGCCAGTTGGAAACGCACAAGGGGATCAAGTTTCTCCTGGAATCCTTGAACGCGCTTCCCATGCCGTTCGAGCTGCATATCGCCGGAGAAGGAACCCTGACCACATACGTCGAGGAGTGGGCACGCCGCGACGCGCGCGTGATTTATCACGGATTTTGTTCGCTCGGCAATCTGGTCAGGTTATTTTCGATCTGCGATGCGGTCATCGTGCCGTCCCTCTGTTATGAGAATTCGCCAACGGTCATTTATGAGGCGTTTCAGGCGGGCGTGCCCGTGGTGGCGACGAATATCGGCGGAGTGGGGGAGCTCGTGCATGATCGGGTCAACGGGTACCTCTTTGCTCCAGGCGATCGAGCACAGCTCATTGACGCGTTTTATCGGCTTGAAAAGGACGTAGATGGATTCTGGCAACGCGCGGAAGAAATCCGCGCCTCTGTCGGCGGCCGCTCGCTTTCCGAATACGTCGCCAAGCTCGAAACCCTGATGCGGCCGTAAAATCAAAACGCCCGTCGTCTTACCGACAACGGGCGTTTGTGCTGTGTTACGGCTGCTTGTAGCCGGCGAATCCCTTGAGGATTTCGAGCGGAAGGGTAAAGACGATGGTGTTTGACTGATCGGAGGAGATGTCGTTGATGGAGTTGAGCGTGCGCAGGTGCAGCGCGCCGGTCGAGTTCGAGAGGATGCCCGCGGCCTTCGCGAGATTTTCCGCGGCCGCGACTTCCCCTTCCGAGTTGATGATGACCGCGCGGCGCTCGCGCTCAGCCTCGGCCTGCTTCGCGATGGTGCGGATCATGTCTGGCGGCAGATTGATGTCCTTCAGTTCCACGGCCGTCACTTCCACGCCCCAGTTGATCGTGGCCTCGTCGACGATCTTTTCGATCTTGTCCGAAATGACCATCCTTTGCGACAGCAGCTCATCGAGCGTTACCTCGCCGACGATGTTGCGCATGGTCGTTTGCGCGAGCTGAAGGACGGCATAGGAAAAGTTCTCGACCTCAAGAACCGCCTTTGAGGAATCGATGACCTTGTAATAGATGACCGCGTTAATTTTCGCGGAAATGTTGTCCTTCGTGATTGCGTCCTGCGCGGGAACGTCCACGGCCTTCAGGCGAAGGTCTACCTTTTTCATGGATTGAAATATCGGGATCACTAGGCGCCAGCCCGGATTGACCATATGGGTAAATCGGCCCATGGTGAACTTGACCCCGCGTTCGTACTGGTTAACCTGTCGGATGGAAATGATGACCAAAATGAACAATGGAAAGCCGAACGTGCCCGCGAGAGCAAAGAGGAAGCCGAAGATTTCCATACGGTGGATCATTGAGGATTTAGCTTTTCGTATCTAAACACATGCACGGCTCCGCCGTCGAGGGCCCACCAGGAGTCGGCAGTTTGTTTGGCGGTTTCGACGATGCGCGGGGCTTCCCACCAATAGTCGTTGACGACGTAGTAGAGCCTTGTGGCGGGCTGCTGGGTGCAGGTTGTGTCCGCGGCGCAGCGCGCGTTTACGAGGTCGATGGCGCCGAGCGCAATTTCACGCGACGGACGCCCGTTCATTCTTAAAAAGAGGTCGTAGAGGTCTCCGCCGGTCGGGATGGGGTAGAAGAATTGGTCACCGAAGTACCGGATGAACCCGAGTTCGCGGACCGCGGCCGCGGAAACGGTTTGGTTCGCGAGCGTCACGTAGGAGGCGCCGGAGGCATTCGACTCAATTTCATGCACGGCGTTGATATCCGTTTGGCTCACGTTATATCCGTGCCCGGTTTCATAGGCGTCGTCGCGCGGGTACGTGAGATACAGCGAGGCCGTTCCGAGCGCGGCGAGCAACACGACCGTTGCAACGCGAAGCGACGCGGGTCCCGGCCGTACCCGTCCGATCCAGGCGCCGAGCGCGAGGATCACGAAGGGCGATAGGAAATAGAGGGCAAGCGGCACGAGCCGAGCCGCGAAGTTTTGTCGTTCGTAATCGATGAGGAAGGAGAAGTCGACCGCGGTTGACAGCAGCGCCCAGTTAACGGCGAGCATGGCCGCCATGATCAGGGGGATCCGGAGCGCGCCAGAAATGTGTTTGCGGGAAACAAGCCAGCCGAAACAAGCGAAAAGAACGAAAAAGACAACGGCATTGAAACCGTAAAGATAGACGAAATCAAGGAGCGGATCGAAGCGGTTTGAGAAAAATAATGAGAGATTCGATAAAGCGTCCGCGTTCGACAGGTTTGACAGGTTCAGGCCGAGCGTTCCGGTCGACAGCAGGGAGTTCGCGACGAACGAAAGCGGGAGAATGACGCACCCAACGGCCGCGGCAGTCCAAAAGACCAAACGCGACAACAGACGTTTTTCTGAGCGTGACGGATCGCTCGCAAGCAGGATCACGAACAGGATTGCGGGAAGGCCGGCAATGGGGTGCACGGTAAGCGTCGCGAGCGCGGGAAGGGCGAGCGGCCAGACGCGCGGGCGCTCATCGCGAACGAGCGCGGGCACGGCCCCGAGAACAAGGAGCAGCGTCCAGAGATTCGCGAGTCCTTGCGGGGTCGTCAGGATGAACGCGGAAAGCGGGAGGAGAAATACGCCGGCAAGCGTCGCGGCCGCGACCGCACGGTCGCGCAGCAGGTGCGTGGCCGCGGCATACCAGGCGAGGGGAATCGACAGCGCGGCGAGAAGCGGAACGAGTATCGCGTTCACCGTCCCGACGGGCAGCGCGAATCCATGGTGCGCGAACAGAACAAGCACATATTGCCCGACGTAATAAAACGGCTTGGGCGTGATGGATCCAAAGGTGGCAATGTGTTCTTCGGTCGCCTGATGGATGAAGGGATCGAATCCGAATCCGAGCGGAAACACAATGATGGCCACGGCGAGTAAGGCGAATAAGGAGACGATGGAAAGGGGGATGGTGAGCGCGCGCTCCCGGCCGCGGAACAAAAGGGCGGTTAATACGAGCGTCGATAGCCCGAATGCGAAGAACGCGGCGGACGGAACGGATTCCCAAACCGTACGCGCCGCGTTCGTCGTGGCGGCACGCGCAAGTATCCACATGACGCAAGACAGACTTGCGACAACCGCGGTTCCTGAGATCCAGACGCGTGCCGGGATGGCGTGTCGCGTCTCAAGGAGAAGGTCATGCGAGCGAGTTTGTCGTTCAGACGCCGCGCGCGTCAAGAGCCACCAGGCGATCGGTCCTGTTGCTCCCATAAGAACGAGCGCGACCGGTTGCGTGAACGCGAAGGCATAGTACGCGGCCGTTCCTGCCAGCATGATTCCTGAAAGCAGGAACCATGCGCCTACCCAGATTCGGATGACCCCCCGTTCGGATGGCGCGGCCCATCGTCCGATCCAGGATCCGAATGTGCCGACAAACGCGGCGAGAAGAACGACACCGATGATCGGCTGTTGCCACGCGAAAGCGTTCGAAAACGCCAATGCTAGAAACCCGGCGACAAAAATGCTAAGATAGAAGCGTGCAAAATAGCCGAACATAGCGAGAATATCGTAGCACGTATGTCATTTGAACGCGATCCTCATAAGCCATTCCCCCACGATCGTCTTTTGGGAGCGTTGGTGATTCGGTTTATTCCCTCGTTCGTCACCCCGAACGTCATTACCTGGTTTCGGTTTATCCTGACCCCGTTCGTCCTGTATCTCCTTTACATCGAAGATTACGGCGCGGCCGTGCCGTTGTTCGTTCTGACCGCCTTTACGGACGCGCTTGACGGCTCGATGGCACGGCTTCGGAATCAGGTGACCGAGTGGGGAATGCTGTACGATCCCATCGCGGACAAGTTTCTGATCGGTTCGGTGATCCTTCTCGTCGTGATCGAGCACATCAATCCTTTGTTCGGATTGACGATCATTGCGCTTGAGGTGGCGATTGTGTTTGGCGGCATGATCCGTAAACGCATGGGCCTTCCGGTGATGGCAAACGTGGTCGGAAAAATTAAAATGTTTCTGCAGTTTCTTGGCGTAACCTTTTTGTTGTTGGCCGTGTGGTCGGGGATTTCTTTGTTTATCCCGTTTTCCATTGCGACGCTTTGCCTCGCGATCGCATTCGCGGTCGCGAGCCTGCTTACGTACGGACTGTGAAGCAACATGAAACGAAACGCGATCTTCTTATCCTTGCCGGATTCGTTCTCCTGGCGTTTTTCGGATGTCTCGTTTTTTTGCGCGTCGGCGGCATCTACGTGTCTCCTGATGAGACCGCCAACGCATTTTTTGCGCGTCAGTTTGCCGATACGGGGTCGTTGTCGACGTTTGATTCGCTGAACGTGGACCTAAAGGACGCGCTGCATCCGCGCAGCGTCATTTCCGTGATGGGGCGATTACTTCCTGGAAGTTTCATCGGGCTTCCCGTGCTGTACGGATTCTTTATGACCGCGACAGGGGATTGGATCCTCCCATTTTTGACCCCGCTTATTGCCGCCGTGGCCGTGTTTGCCTGGTATGGCATTATTCGGCGCATCTTTAGCCGTGAGATCGGCTTGTTGTCGGCAATTTTTTTCGCGGTCCATCCCGCATGGTGGTATTACTCGGCCCGTTCGCTCATGCACAACGTGCTGTTCCTGTCATTGCTCCTGTTCGGCGCATATTTTCTCGTCGCGCGTCCGTCGCGCGGCCGGCGGTTCGCAGATGCGGACTTTGCGCTGACGGGGCTGTGCATCGGTCTCGCGCTGTTCGTACGCACGTCGGAGGCACTGTGGATCGCGCTCGCCGTCCTCGCGGCCGCGGTCGTGTACGCGCGCGCGAGGATTCCGTGGCGAAAGGTCGCGGTCGTTTTTGCGGCGTTTGTCGTCGCGTTGGTTCCGCTCGCGGTCGTCAATCAGGCGACGTACGGCCGGCCGTTCGCGACCGGATACACGGTCGAGACGTCCGTTGGAGGATTGGACGCCGATGAGACTGGCACGGAGCATGAGTTGGAGACCGCGGCCTCTGGTCCCTCCGTACTCCTCTCCTTATTTTTCCCGTTCGGCTTCTCATACAGGGACCTGGCAAAAAACGTCTTCTTTTATGGTTTCGAACTGTTCTGGTGGATGAGTCTCCTCGTGTTGATTGGAGTCCCGCTGGCATTTCCGAACAGGTCGCTTGCCAAGGAACTCCGACGGCCTCGTCGCGCATATCTTGCGTTCACGCTGGCCGCGTGTGCATACCTTGCCTTGATGTACGGATCCTGGACATTTTTTGACAATCCGGATCCGACGCAGGTGACGATCGGAAACAGCCACGTTCGATATTGGCTGCCGGTGTACGCGTTGCTCACGCCGTTCGCGGCCTTTGCGGTTCGATGGCTGTCGCGCAGAACGTTTACGGAGACGGCGAGGCGTTTTGCGGTCGTGGCGATCATGATCGCGTGCGTCGGCCTGTCCATTCGCACCTCCTTCTTTTCTCCGCAGGACGGGCTGGCATACGCCGCCGAAACCCTGGAGACGTCGCGCGCCATCCGGTCGCGCGTGCTCCGTCTCACGGAGTCCAATGCCGTGATCGTCGTTGACCGCGGTGACAAGCTTTTCTTTCCCGATAGACGGGTGCGGTATCCGCTCCGTGACGAGGCGACATACGCGCTTATGCCGCGGATCATTTTGCGCGCGCCATTGTATTATTACGGAATAACGTTGCCGCAGATCGACGTTGATTATTTAAACGACGTGAAGCTTGCCGGGCTTGGTCTTCAAATTGAGCCGATCGAGACGTTTTACATCGAGACGCTGTATCGAATCACTCGGAGGGAAAATTAAAAGAGACAAGATAGAAATGTTTATTCGTTTTGCACAATTACTCATTGTCGTGGTGCCGATCGCGGCATTCGCCTGGTTGCTTAACCAAGAGCTCGTCCCGTCGGGTTCCTTTGTTGTGCGTTATGCGGTGGGGGAGTCTTCGCCGTTTATCGATCGCCTGCTTCCGGACGCGCGCGTGAACGCGGATGGCGTCGTCACCGACGACCCAATCTTTTTCTTCGCGCACCCGCATCGTCATTTCGACCGGGTGGACGCCGAGGTCTGGTTTCAAAACGATTCCGTGCCCATCCTTGAGCTTGGGGCGCTTGGCAACGTGGAAACGCAGGCGTACGCCTTGCGTCCGCTCCAGAATCTCATTGTGGACAATCTGGGCTGGATCCGACTTGAAAAGGACGGCCTGGTGCTGTTGCAGCGCGAGCTGACGTATCGCGGGATCGATGAGTTTTTGGAAAATCCGCCGGCCATTTCCGAGATTGCCACGTACCAAACGTCCTTGGCAAAGCCGTATGTGCTCGAAGGCTATGCGCCCACCTCGTCATCTCGCATGCTCGACGTAAGCCTGCGCGGATCACACGAGTTCAAGACGTACGCGAAGGACGAGACGTTATCGTTTGACTTCGCGTACATGGATATGAACCGCGATGATGGCGCCGACGCGATGACGGTCGTGATTACGGACGCGACCGGGATCACGGTCGCGGACGCGCGCGCGCCCGATGATGGAAACGTAAGCAATAACGCGAAGCCGACCGCGCTGCGTCACGTGACCGTGTCTGCCGCGGGGTTGCCCGAGGGGGTCTATAAGGTTGCCATGCAGGGAAGCCGTGACATTTTTTGGCGGACGATTACGACGACGCAGCAGAAAATGGTCTTCCTGAACAATCTTTTTCTCGCCGACGAGGTCGGATACAAGCCGGACCCTCGACCCGTGACATTTTGGACGGAAGCCAAGCATCTGTCCTTCTCGACCCGCCACGTGGAAGGGTTGCAAGACATCACGGACACGCTTTCCTCTGGGCCGCGACTGACGATCGACGAGCCGTACAGGCGATTTGATTATGATGTCAATGAGTTTGGCGTCGTTTCCATTTCGACCGAAAAGGGCGACTTGGAAGTAACGGCCGACGGGCACGTCGCATTTTCTCAGGACGCATACTTCAATCCAGATCCGGCGCGGCTCACGCATAACACTGACCTTGATCGGCTTGGCGTGAATTACGTGTTGGCCGAGTACGTATCGCCCGAGCGCGTCGGGGACTGGTATGTGGCCCGCGCCACGTTTGACACGGATAGGCTCGTGCTTGATGATTCCTCATGGAAATTCGTGATTTCCGCGCCTGGCATCAAGGATCTCGGCGCTTCGCTCACGGTCGGCCGAGTTGATATGATATGGACGCGCGAGCCGTTTCAATGGAATGATCTCTATGCATACCTGGCAAGAACGCATTAGCCGCGTCGGCTTTTTCACGAGCGCGATCTCATACGCGGCATTTTGGCTCGCGGACATCATGCGTCCGGGGTTCGTCGCGCGATATCTTTCCGTTCACCTATTTCTCCTTGCGGCAGTCGTCTTTGGCGCGTGGTGGGCGCTTTGCGTGAGGGAATATCGCGACTGGCCGTTTCCCCAGTATGTGATCGCGGCCCTATTCGGCCTTCTACTCGCGGCGCTGGCATGGAACGTGGGCGCGGGGTTCGAATCCTACCGTCTGCTCGCCGTCGTTGCGGCCGCCATGGGCCCGGCTCTTGTTCTGTCACTTGTCAGAAGCATATGAATGAATCTTGGGAAACACTCCTTGAAGAAGAAGTCGACCGAAATCCGTGGTGGTCGCATATCGTACGGCGATTTCGCACGCCGGATGGGCGCGAAGGTGAGTATCATTTCACACAAAATACGAATGCCGCGACTGTCTTTGCTCAGGATGACAACGGACGTTTCATCATGGTGCGCGAATACAGGTATGTGTTCGACCGCATGTCGGTTTCCCAGCCTATGGGCGGCATTGAGCCGGGCGAATCACCGGAAGAAACGGCCGTGCGCGAATTGCGAGAGGAAACTGGATATGAGGCGGCAACCGTCGTAAGGTTGGGGACGATCGCGTCTGCGCCCGCGTTTTCCCAGGAGGAGCTTTCCGTTTTTTTCGCGACCGACCTGAAGAAGGTCGGGGAACACGACCATGAGATCACAGAGGTGATATTCATGGACGCCCATGAGATCGATGCGGCCATTAGGAACGGAGTCATCTGGGACAGCAATGCGATTTCTGCGTGGTATCTCGTTAAGTTGCACCTCGGCCTTTGATCGGGTAACCTGCTCGCACTATGAAGATTCTCGTCACCGGCGGATGCGGGTTCATGGGGTCGAATTTCATTCGGTTTCAGCTCCAAAACGACCCGACCGTCGAAATCATCAACCTCGACAAGCTCACCTACGCGGGGAACCTCGCGAACCTTGCCGACGTCGCGGACAACCCGCGCTACCGTTTCGTGCGCGGCGACATCAACGACCAGGCGCTCGTCGACTCGCTGATGCCTGGCGTGGACGCGGTGGTGAACTACGCCGCCGAGACGCACGTGGACCGTTCCATCATGGAGCCGCGCGCGTTCCTGGAAGCGAACGTGATGGGCGTGCAGACGCTCCTCGACGCCGTGCGCAAGCACAACGTTTCGCGGATGGTGCACATTTCCACGGACGAGGTGTTCGGCCACGTGGAAGAAGGGGAGACGGACGAGGACGCTCCGTTCAGGCCGCGCAGCCCGTACTCCGCGTCGAAGGCCGCCGGCGACCATCTCTGCCACGCGCACTTCGTCACCTACGGCACGCCGGTCATCGTCACGCACTCGGTGAATTATTACGGCCCGTACCATTTCCCGGAAAAGCTCATCCCGCTGTTCACGCTCAACCTCATGGACGGGAAGAAGGTGCCGGTGTACGGCGACGGGATGCAGGTGCGCGAGTGGATCTTCACGGAGGACCACTGCCGCGCCATCGACGCGATTTTGCGTCGCGGCACGGTCGGCGAGGTGTACAACATCGGCACGGGCGAACGCGTCCCGAACATCGAGATCACGAAGAAGCTGATCGCGCTCACGGGCCGCGACGAGTCGCACATCGAGTACGTGAAGGACCGCCCGGGACACGATCGCCGTTACGCGCTCAACTCGGAGAAGCTTCGTCGCGAGCTCGGGTGGGCGCCGCAGGTGTCGTTCGACGAGGGGCTCGCGCGCACGGTGGAATGGTTCAGGCAGAACCAGGCATGGTGGGAGCCGATTCGTACCGGCGAATATCTTAAATATTACGACTCGTGGTACCGCGACCAGCTCGACGCGAGCGATAACGTATGAAAATTCTCATTTTCGGCCACGGCTACGTTGGGAACCGCTGCGCGGACGCGTGGGGCGACGACGCGGTGCTGTCCGACGTGCGCGTGACGAGCAAGGAGGACGCGGCGCGCGAGATCGAGCGCGTGAAGCCTGACGCGGTGCTGAACGCGGCGGGCGTGACCGGCAAGCCGAACGTGGACTGGTGCGACAGCCATCAGATCGAGACCATCGTGGGAAACACGCTCACGCCCATCGCGATTGCTGCCGCGTGTCAGGAGGCCGGCACATACCTGTTGCATATCGGCTCCGGTTGCATTTTTTACGGTGACGCGCCGCACGAGGATAAGATGTGGCGCGAGGACGACTTCGGCAACCCGTTGCCGACGTACTCGCGCAGCAAGTGGGCCGCGGATCTCACGCTCTCGACCTTGCCGAACGTCGGCATCGCGCGCATCCGCATGCCGATCGACCGCGTGCCAGGCGCGCGCAACCTCATCGACAAGCTCGCCGCATACACGAAGGTCATTGACGTCGAAAACAGCGTGACGATCGTCGACGACATGATCGACGTGCTCCGTCGGCTCATGGAGAAGAAAGCCCCGGGTATTTTCCACGTGGTGAATCCGGGCGTGATGAGACATCGCGAGCTCATGGCACTTTACGAGGAACTCGTGGATCCGGCACACACCAACGAATGGATTTCGAACGAGGACCTTACGCGGCTCGGCCTCGCCACGAAGGGTCGCTCGAACAACATGATGGCCTCCACCCGCCTCGCGGAGTACGGCATTGTCATGCGGGAGGTACACGAGGCGCTGCGGGACACGATGGAAAAATACGCGGAGGCAAAGAAGCGCGGGGCTTGACCCCGCGCTTTTTGCTTGCTAACGTTCGTTTCTCGCACCTGCGAGAAGGAGGCTGCGGTGTCACAGGAACGAAGACAAGACGGCGGGATGGAACTGCTCGAGGAGCGGCATCTCGGCGCGAAGAACCTTTGGCAGCAGCCCGTCGTGGGATGGCTGCCGACGATCCAGGGGATCGGCGGTCTCGTGAACCTGCGCGGGTGGGCGTTCCTCCGCGTGGTGCTCTGGAAGCTCGTCGACGGCGTCCGGGTCGCTCTCTACGACCAGCCCGTGATCGTCGAGAATCCGGGCGCGATCGTGGTGTGCCAGCTCGGCGACCGCATCGGGCTCGTGCGGAGCTTCCGCATGGTCGCGGACCGGCTCCTCCCCGACGCGGGGAGCGAGTACGTGAAGCGCCTGCAGGACGGCAGGCTGTGGTCGGCGCTGGTCGAGAACGTCGGCCAGTGGAAGTGGGAGGCCCCGCGTGGGCTCATTCACATCCCTCCCGACGAGATGAACCTCGAGGAGTTCGTGGTAAAGTCCGCGAAGCTCGAGGCACTCGACGAGGCCGGCTTCCGCATCCGCGACGCGCGCCTCGCGGGACGCGTCAACGTGAACCCCACGTTCTTTCTCCACTCGCAGTGGGTGGTACACGCCGAGATCGCGTCGATCGGCGAGGCCAATCCGGAGAACCTCGAGATCCTCGGCGGCTCGAAGCTGTTCACCCGCGCCGAGCTTCGCGCGCTCGTGGACTCCGGCGAGCTCGACGACGGGCTCACCCTGGCGGCGCTCGCGCTCTGCGGCATCGCCATCTGAAACCGTACTCCCTCGCAGCCCCCGGGCTGCTTTTTCGTTATATTGACTCCGGGCCTCGCGGGCGGTAGGGTAAATCCGTTATGAAGGCCCTCATTGCGGCGGGTGGACATGCGACGCGTCTGCGTCCGATTACCTGGACAACCAACAAGCATCTCATTCCGCTTGCCAACAAGCCCATGCTTTGGCATGTCATCGACAAGATCGTGGCCGCCGGCATCTCGGACATCATTATCAACGTGAATCCGGGCGAGGTGGAATCGATGCGCGCGGCGTTCGGCGACGGTTCGTATTGGCACGCGCATCTGACATATCTCGAACAGGTGGGCGGCGCACAGGGCGTGGCACACGTGGTGGCGAACGCGGAGGAACATTTGCGTGGACACAAGTTTCTGTTCTTCCTCGGAGATAACATCATTCTTGGGTCCATCAACAAGTTCGTCGAGCGGTTCCAGAACGAAGGTCTCGACTGCATGCTCGCGTTTTCGCGCGTGAAGGACCCGCAGCGCTTCGGCGTGCCGGAATTTAATGACGATGGGTCGCTCAGGCGGATTTTGGAAAAGCCGTGCGAGCCACCGTCGGATTTCGCGGTGACCGGCATTTATTTGTACAACGAGGATTATTTCGAAGCGTTCCATTCCATTGGTCCGTCATCGCGCGGCGAATACGAGATTTCCGACATCAACACCTGGTACATCCAGAGCGGAAAAAAAGTCGGATATGAGGAGATCACGGGTTGGTGGAAGGACACTGGAACTCCGGACGCACTGCTTGAGGGCAACGCGCTCGTGATGGATTGCCTTGATCGCGCGTCGTTTGTGGTCGAGGGAACGGTTGAGGATGGGGCACAGATCCAGGGCGACGTGAAAGTAGGCGTGGGAACGTGCATCGCGGCCGATTGTTTGGTGCGCGGTCCGGTAACCATCGGTGAAAATTGTACGATTGCAGGCTCCTATATCGGTCCATACACGTCGATCGGAAACAACGTGACCGTGAAGGATTCGGAGGTAGAACATTCCGTGGTTTTTTCCGGGGCAACCATCGATACCACCGAGCGTATTTGCAGCAGCTTGATTGGGCTCAATGCCACGCTCGTGGATGCGCGTCGCACGCATCCGAAAACCGCTCACAGGCTTATCATTGGCGACAATAGCTTCGTGGAACTGTAAGGTCGCAACTCGCGACGGTGGGTTGTTTTTTTTGATCAATACGGTAGAATACACGCGAATATGAGCAAAAAAGCAAAGTGGGCCTCAGGAATCATCGCCGGCTTGGTTGTCGGGACTATCGGGTGGTTCGTGTTTTCGTCTCCGTCGAGCGCGGACGTGGTTACGACGGATACGGTCAAACGGATGGATTTGCGACAAACCGTGGAAGTGACCGGCGATGTCCAGAGCATCGACGACATTGATTTGTCATTCGGCCGCGGCGGAAGGGTGAGCGCCGTGTTCGCGCGCGTGGGGGACGCGGTCCGCGCCGGTGACGCGCTGGCCGCGCTCGACGCGGGCGAATTGAAGGCGGCGTACGAGCAGGCGCTCGGGCGCGTGCAGGAGGCGAACGCGAATCTCGCGTTGAAGCAGGCTGGGATTTCCTCGGAGGAACAGACCGTGAGCAAAGCGGACGTGCTGGTGGCCGAGGCGGCGCTTGCGGCCGCGCGTTCGGACGCCGAGTATGTCGTGGCCGTCGCGGACGCGAGCGTCGCGGACGCGGAAGCGAATGTAACGACGGTTCGAACGGAAACCGCGGACGACGTGGAACAGGCGCAGGAGGACCTGGTCGGATCCTTGCGCGCGCTTGTCGCGGAGGTTCGATCCTCGCTTTCCGACGCGGACACCGTGCTTGGCGTTGAAAATACATTGTATAACCGAACGTTCGACGACGTGCTGTCCAACACGGACGCGCAAGCGCTTATTTCGGCTACGAATGCGTTTGAAGCGGCTGCCAGAAGCCGTGACGCGGCCGAGAACTCCCTCATGGCCATGGACGCTTCCGACATCGCATCAGTGAACGCGGTCGCGGACAATGCCGAGCAGGCCTATGAAGACGCGTATGAGACCGTGCTTCAAACGAGCCGTGTGCTTGACGCGACCTCCTCGGACTCATCGGAGTTTTCGCTAGATGATCTGAATACGCTTAAGGCGACGATTTCCTCGGCTATCGCCGCATTGATTTCCGATGGCAGCGCATTGACGAACGCGCGACAAACATACGCAAACGCGGAACGCGCCACGCTCACGGACGTTCGTGACGCGGAAAATGCGCTTGCAAGCGCGCAGGCGACCCGCGACCGGGACGTCGCCAAGGCGAACGCCACTGTCACGTCGCGCGAAGCCGATCTCGTGAAAACGCAGGCCTCATTCGCCAAGGCAATCGCGTCTCCGCGTGCCGTAGATCTCTCTTCTTTCCAGGCGTCCGTTTCCCAGGCGCTCGCCGATGCCGCGGCCGCGCTTGCGCGTTTGCAGGACATGCAGATCCTCGCCCCCATCAAGGGGGTCGTGACTTCGGTCGACGTCGATCCGGGCGAATCCGTCACGGCGGGGATGAAGGTGGTCACCGTGCTCTCTTCCGGCGCGGACTTCGAGATCACGCTCGACATTCCGGAATCGGACGTTTCAAAGACGGCCGTAGGTCAGGCGGCAAGCGTCACGTTCGACGCGTTCGGGGACGACCTTACGTTTTTCGGATCGTTATCTTCGGTCAATCCGGCTCAAAAGAGCATTGAGGGCGTCGTGTTTTATGAGGCAAAGGTCATGTTGGACTCCGGGCAGGACCTTTCCGAAGTCAAGCCAGGAATGAGCGCGAATGTCACCATCCAGACGGCTGAGCGGCAGGGAGTCCTTGCCGTGCCATCGCGCGCCGTGCTCGAACGCAACGGTCAAAAATACGTCCGCGTTCCCACCGGGGACAGCTTTGAGGAACGGGTCGTTTCCGTGGGATTGCGCGCGGACGGCGGCGTGATTGAGATTTTGGACGGCTTGTCCGAGGGCGAGACCGTGATCGTTTCCATTCGTCAGTCCTAGTATGGACGGGACGCTTCTTTCCCTGCGAGGAATCACGAAGACGTACGTGAACGGGGACGTGGAGACGCCCGTGCTATTTGGCGTTCATCTCGACGTCATGGCCGGAGAGTTCGTTTCGCTTATGGGACCATCCGGTTCTGGAAAGTCGACGCTCATGCATATCATGAGCCTTCTTGATCGTCCGGATTCGGGAACCTATCTGTTTGCTGGAACCGAGACAGGCACCCTCTCAAACGAGGGAAGGGCAAAGTTGCGCCTTGATAAAATCGGATTCGTGTTCCAGGCATTTCATCTGCTTCCGCGTCTGACGGTGCTTGAAAACGTCACGTTGCCGCTTTTGTACGCGAATGAGACCGCGAAACGTCGCGTGGAGCGCGCCCGTGCCGTTCTTGAGGAGGTCGGGCTCACCGATCGGGCGAATTTCCGTCCGACGCAGCTTTCGGGAGGGCAAAAACAGCGCGTCGCCATTGCGCGGGCGCTTGTGAACGAACCGGAGGTTATTTTTGCGGACGAACCGACTGGAAACTTGGATTCGAAATCAAGCCAGCAAGTGCTCGAGATCCTGAAGGATCTTTGCCGGAAGCACGGCCGAACCATCGTGATGGTTACGCACGAGGAGGAGGCCGCGGCGTACAGCGACCGTATTATTCGCATCCGTGACGGAAGGATCGTCTGACCGAATTTTCAGTATGCTTCTTTCCGACCTGTTCCAAACTTCTTCGGAATCCATTGTCCGTAACAAGTCGCGGTCGTTGTTGACCGTGCTTGGGATTGTCATTGGCATTGCGGCGGTGATCCTCATGCTGTCGATTGGGCAGGGCGCGCAAGCGTATGTGCTGAGCCAGGTGTCAGAACTTGGATCGGATTTGGTGTTCATCGAGCCTGGGAGCGGAAGTCAGGAAGGAGGACCGCCATCGCCATTTATCGAACAAACCGTTACGACTGATGACGTGAAGGAGCTGCGTCGGCTTGGCCCATTTTCGTTTGTGTCGTCCGTTCTGATAAGTACGGCAGCAGTGGATGCCGAGGAAGAAAGCGTGTTTACGGATATCGCGGGGGTGGACGAACACCAACTTGAGGTGTTTCCGGCGGACATTATTTCCGGGCGGTTCATTGAGAACGACGACGTGGAAAGCAATGCGCGCGTCGCGGTGCTTGGGTACTCCATTGCGGAAGATTTGTTCGGTGACCAGGACCCCGTTGGCATGCGCGTCACCGTGAAGAATCTTTCCGTTCGAGTCATCGGTGTGCTGGGCGTGCAGGGAACAAAATTCTTTTCCAATCTTGACAAGCGCGTTTACCTGCCGGTTTCGACGGTTCAACGCGAAATCATGGGCGTGGATTATGTCAGTTACATTGCCGCGAAAGCCATGGGCAACGTGGAGGACGCGAAAGATGAAGCCCGTGCCATTTTGCGAGACTCTCACAACCTCGACAATCCGGAACAAGACCTTGCCAAGGATGACTTTCAGGTCTCCTCGCAATCGGACGCCGTTGAAATCGTCGGCGCGGTCGGGTTCGCGCTGACGTTGATGCTTTCGTCCATTGCGGCTATTTCGCTCGTGGTCGGCGGGATTGGTATCATGAACATCATGTTGGTTTCCGTGACCGAACGTACGCGCGAAATCGGGTTGCGCAAAGCGATTGGCGCGACGGAACGAGAGATCCTTCAGCAATTTTTGCTCGAGGCCGTGTTATTGACGTTTGCCGGCGGGATTATCGGCATTTTGCTTGGGGTGGGCGGTTCCTACCTGGCGGCCACGGGCATTTCTCGGTTCGTTGACGGCTGGTCGCTTGTGATTCCGCCGGTCGTCGTGGTGCTCGCCGCGGCCGTCTCGACGATCGTAGGCATCGTGTTCGGATATTATCCGGCCAAACGCGCGGCTCGTCTCGATCCAATAGACGCACTCAGATACGAGTAAGCCTTTTTATTGGGTGAGCAAGCGGGCATACACCCCGTTTGTTTCATTGATCCTGCCGAAAAAATAGAGCGTGTCTTGGAGTACGTGCAACGTGTTCATTCCTGATCCAGTGACAAGCCGAATGGTGTTGCGTCCACCCCGGTGGTCAAGTTCCGTTGCGTATACGGCATCGTCTTGGGCATATAGAACGATCGCGTGTTCGGGGTACCAGGCGACGTCCGTGACGGCAGCCGATAGTCGCGTGATCGTGGAATCCGTGTGCGAGGCGGCGTCGTACACGTGCAGGTCGTATCCGTCGCTGTACAGGAGTCGTTTTCCATTCGGCTCCCATTCCCAAAACGACGCGTTCGCGTTGAGCAAGATGGGCTGGTCACCGCCTTCGGCACGAATGAGCACGACGCGCTTTCGCTCGCTGTCCTCAAGCATGACAATGTCATCGGGCGACGCGCAAAACTCATAGGAACCGAGCGCGACATACGCGAGGACCACGTTGGTGTCACCGGTGCGTCGTGAGACGGCGACGCGATCGGCAAGCACGGAGAGGTCGAATTTCTCGTTTGAAAGCGCGTCGACCGTTTCTCCTGAGTCCGCGTCGACGTAACGGATGGTCGTCTTCGCGCCAATGGTCGTCCGAATGGAAAGAATGGACGACGCGTAAGGCCATTCCAGGGCGACGTGCGTGCCTGACCCAATCGGAAGACGACTAACAAGCGTTTCTTCTTTGGTCACCGGGTCATGGATCCAAATTTCCGTCCACTGGCCTTCAGTCTGCGCGTAAGCGATGCGCCCGGAGGTCGGGTTGATACTGGTCGCGGCGGGCGACATTTCACGAATAAGAACAGGTTCCGTCTTCAAGAACAAAACGAGGTCGTCGGCAAACGTCGTTGATCGACTTTCGACCGTCAATGTTTTTTCCCAGGAAATGTATCCGGATTTTTCCACGAGAACGTGGTGGTCACCAGGCAGGATGTTTTTGAGAAGGGCCGGCGTGGAGGAACGCACGCGTTCGCCGTCAAGGGAAATACTGCCGCCTTTTGGCGTTGAAATGATTGAAAGAACGCCAGTCTGCACGATGTGTCCCGTGCCAAAGTTGTATCGATATCCGGCCGTATACAGCACGATCGCCGGGGCCGTTACGAAAAAACCAATGAAAAAAAGAATGAAAATTACTTTGCGGGCCCGTTTCGTCATATGTTTGCCATGATATCACAACCTGAGGTATCCTAATCCTATTATGAATTCTGCACTTTCGTCCTCGCGGCGCCCGTCACGCGCCGTTGTTACGCTTCTCGTTGTCGTTCTCGTCGGGTCTTCTTTTTCGACCGGATGGTTTCTTGGGAAACAGCAAGGCGTCCGTTCGGTGGTTCCCGAAGGGGAAGGACGCGTTCTTAATCAGAATTCCGTTTCGGCTTTTCTTTCCGATGATGTGGATTTCGGTCAGTTTTGGGACGTGTGGAACCTCGTGAAGGAAAATTTTTATCGGCAGCCCGTTTCTGACAAGGATTTGTTTTATGGCGCGCTTGCCGGAATGGTCGCGGGCGCTGGAGATCCGTACACGGTGTACTTTGATCCGGACCAGGCGCAAGAATTTCAAAACGCGCTATCAGGAGTTTTTAGCGGCATTGGCGCGGAGATCGGCGTTCACGACGGCCTCCTTGTCGTGGTCGCGCCTCTTCAGGATTCTCCGGCCCAGCATGCCGGGCTCCAGTCGGGCGATACCATTTGGGCGATTGATGGAGTTGAGACCGTGGGGATGTCGGTTGAACAGGCCGTGACGCGAATCCGCGGCGAAGTCGGAACCCAGGTAACGCTTACCGTGAGCCACGACGGATTGAGCGCGGCCGAGGACGTCGTTATTACGCGTGACGTGATCACGATTGACTCCGTGGAATGGGAATATACGGATGACGGGATCGTCGTCATTTCCTTGTATGAGTTTAACGATGACACGAGCGCGCTGTTTAACGAGGCAATGAACGAGCTGCTATCCAAGGACGTGAATGGAATCGTTCTTGATCTTCGGTCGGATCCGGGAGGCCTGCTTTCCACGGCCATTGACGTCGCGTCCGCATGGGTTGGATACCGACCGGTCGTCCTCGAAAAGGAACATGAGGATACACATTCGTTTTCTGGGATATCCGCGCCACGGCTCCAGGGCATTCCAACCGCGGTACTTGTGGACGGCGGAAGCGCTTCTGCATCGGAAATCGTTGCCGGCGCACTGCAGGACTATGGGCTTGCCACGTTGGTCGGGACCCAAACGTTCGGAAAGGGGTCCGTGCAGGATTATCGCCCGCTTCCGGACGGATCCGCGATTAAAGTGACGATTGCCCAATGGTTCACGCCCAACGGCAGGAGCATTAACGAAACCGGTATCACCCCGGACGAGGTAATCGAATATACAAAAGAAGATTCCGATGCAAAACGTGATCCGCAAAAAGAAAAGGCCTTCGAAATCCTCCGCGCGCGTTAAACAACGCCGCGTTGATCGGGAAATTTCGGCAGGAGGGATCGTTTTCCGCCGCAACGGCGGAAAGATTGAGTTTGCTCTCATGCTTGATTCGTATGACAAGTGGGCATTCCCAAAGGGGCACGTCGAACAGGGGGAATCGATCGAGGAAGCGGCGGCACGGGAAACGCTTGAAGAACTAGGGCTGTCTGAAATTCGTTTGCTCGAGACATTGGGAAAAATCGACATTTGGTTTCGCGATCGTTTTCAAAAAAAAGGGACGCTGATTCACAAGGACATCCACTACTTTTTGTTCGAAACGAACGCGGACGCTGAGCTTCATCCAGATCCGGAGGAGCACGCGTACGAGGGAAAATGGATCCGCCCCGAAAAGCTGCTTGAGGTTTCAAGTTATACGGACATGGAGCCGGTATTAAAACGCGCGCTCGCTTATGTGGAAGATTCGTCAGCACGCTGACCTCCTGCGCCTTGGCTGGACGGATGTGAAGGACATTCGCGCGGGGTTCGCATATCTATTTAAGGGAGGTCGCATGCTGTTTGGCATGAAACAGCTCTGGCCGCTTTTGGTCGCGCCGGTATTGCTAAACGGGATCCTTTTCACACTGTTTGTCCTTGGGGCGAGCTCATTGCTCCACGGGGTTTTCGCGTCATCTCACACGGATTCCTGGTGGCAGGTGGCGCTCGTGGTCATGCTGGTGGTGGCGATCGTCGGTGCGATCGTGTTTGTCGGATCCGCGCTCGTCGTATTTCTTGGCTCTATCATGAGCGCGCCTTTTTATGACACGATTGCGCAACAGGTGACCCGAAAAATGGGAGGAATCGTGGTGGACCATGCCTGGTGGAGTCACGTTTGGCCGTCCGTCAAGCACGCGGCCGCAAAGTTGTGGTGGTACTTGCTTGTTCAGGCGGGACTGATTATCCTTTACGTAGTGCCTGGGGCATTCGGGCCCATTGCATTCGTGTCTATCGGATACGTCGCGACCGCGTCGTTCCTGGCCCTGGATTTTCTTGACTTTTCCTTCGATTTTCAAGGTTGGACATTTTCGGAACGTCGGCGATGGTGCTTGGAGCACAAGGGCCTGGTGCTCGGGTTTGGATCCGCCGTATTTCTTGGCTTGGGCATTCCCGTTGTTAACCTGTTCGTTCCGCCGATCGCGGTCGTCGGATCCGTCATTCTCTTTTACGAAACCTATGTCTCCGCTGACACTCACGGGCCGCGTTGAACGCGGCGAAGGGATTGCGACCGGCCTTGGATGCCCCACGGCGAATCTTGCGGTTGAGCAGGGGGTCATCATTCCGGCGCTTGGCGTGTATGTGGGGGAAGCCGTTTTTGATGGGGAAACCTATCCGTCCATCGTGTGCGTAAACGACGGGCGAACGGGCCTCAATCTTAAGCTGGAAGTTCATTTGCTGGATGTGTGCAAGGATCTTACTGATAAGCAACTTTCCGTGAGATTATTGGATAAATTGCGTGATTTGGTTCCCTGGGAAGGAGCAGACCAGATGCGAGCGATTATTGCCGATGATCTTTCGAATGCGCATGAATGGTTCCGTCGGCATTGACGGAATCTAGCCCTTTTTGTACCCGTGTGTTACGATATCCTTGTAAATCCTAACTTTTCCACAGGTCCCCATTTCAGGGGACCGTGCTAATCTTACGTAGTATGGCAAAACTCACGAAGAGCCAGACGATGGCAGCTCTCGCCGACGCGACGGGAATGTCGAAGAAGGACGTAGCAATGTTCATGGACAAGCTCATGGAACTCGCGTACGCGCAGGTCAAGGGCGCGGGCGAGTTCGTGCTCCCGGGGTTCGGCAAGTTGGTGAAGGTCCGCCGTGAAGCGCGCCAGGGCCGCAATCCGGCTACGGGTGAAACTATCCAGATTCCGGCCAAGACCGTGGTAAAGTTCCGCGTGGCCAAGCAGGCCAAGGATGCCTTGCTCTAAGATCAAACAAAAGAGTCCGGTTCAAAACGAGCCGGACTCTTTTGTTTGCAATACGATTTACGCGGCGAGTTTGGCGAGATCGTAGGCCTTGCCTTCGCGGTCCCACTTCTTCAGGGTACGCATCCCGCGGGCCGAGATACAGACCGTGATCGTGCGGCCCGTGGCCGGGTTTTTAAGCCGGCGCTTGCTGACGTTCGGGTACACGGCACGCTTGGTCTTCACGTTCGAGTGGGAGACCTTGCTTCCGATGGTGGTCTTTTTTCCGGTAACAACGCAGATATTCAGCATATAGGTAAGTTCGCGAGGAGTATAGCGGAAGTTTCGTTCCCGTGTCAAGCGCACTGGCCTGTGCTATCATGGCATTCGTACGTATTTGAAATTTACGAACCTATGTCCCTTCTTCGACTTCAGGAACTCCACAATGATCTTCGTGGGAAAAAAGACGAGCGGAAAAAGCTCAAACAGGCTATCAAAGATGAGCTGAAGCACCATTCGCGATATGCGGAAGTGATCGACGAGGCGGGGACGCTCCGGGAGGAGAAAAAATCAATCGAGGCGCAGGTGCGCGAGTCCGTGCCGCAGGACGCGGCGCGCCTGGCGGATCTCGACGCGGAGATCAAGGCCGACGAGGAGCTGATGAGCGATCTTGCCATGGGCCTGATTCTGAAGAACGAGTCGGTGGAGCTGCGGGACGAATATGAGAACCGCTACCTTCCACTTTTGAAAGTCATTTTTAAAAAAGAAGAGCAGCGCGCGCGGTCGAAGGACGATTAGCATATGAAACGGCTTGCCATTCCAATCGGATTTCTCATCTTTGGGGCCGCGGTCGCCGGGCTGATCGCGTGGACGTTCTTTTGGCCGGCATCCACGCTTGTCACGGAGGAGCTCCCAACCTTGCGACAACAAACGTTCGAACAAATGCTTGACGTTGGCACGGACGCAATTTACGTCGAGGACCAGCCAATGGGGGCCGAGGAAATTTCGGTTGGATTTGCCGTGATGCACGAGGCCGGGTTCGTGGTCGTGTTCGCGGACGCCGAAGGGGTTCCTGGTCGCGTGATCGGCGTGTCAGGCGCGCTCCCGTCCGGAGGGGGTGAGCATGTGGCTGTGTCGCTTCAGGAGGCGCTCGTGGATGGGGAGATTTATTACGCCATGCTCTATCAGGATGATGGCGACGGAAAGTTCGAGCCTGATCTTGACCGGCAGGTGGCAGACCCTGAGCAGAACGTGGTGGTCATGACCTTTGCCGCACGGCCAGATGCGGTTCCTGAGGATGGGCCAATTCTTCCATAGCGCGACATCGCGGCAACCCCGGGCTATTTTTAGGCTATGATATCGGCAATATGTCGCGTCACATTGTCACCCCGTCGCATTTTTATCAGCATGCCACATGCCCGCATTGGATTTGGTATGACCGGTTCGGGGATCCGGCGCGCAAGGGAGAGGTGCCGGAGCTGGCGCAGAAGTTGCTCGACCAAGGCGTGGTACACGAGGTCGAGTACGTGAAGGGGCTTGCGTTGTCGCCCGTGACCGCGGCAGACCCCGCGGATGCGCTTGCATTGACGCTCAAGCTCATGCGCCAGGGGGTTGATCTCATCTACCAGGGAACGATCGAAGCCGAGATCGACGGCGCGATTTGGCGCGGGCGGCCTGATCTACTTGAGAAACGAAAGGGAAAGTCGAGTCTTGGCGGATATTATTATGCGCCCGTGGATATCAAGTCGTCGCATTCCATCCACAGGGAGCAGCAACTGCAGCTTGCGTTTTATGCCATGGTTTTGGAGCGCGTCCAGGGCGTGCGTCCGAAGGAAACGGCCATCATCAATGTGGACCACGAGCGCATCACGTTTCGTCCGTCCGCGGTGCACATCGGAAAAACACGCGCGGCGGTTAAGGAGATTCTTGATGTGATGGACGGGAAGAGGCCGCCGCTTCGTCTGGCGAGCAAGTGCAAGCGGTCGCCGTGGTTTCGCGAGTGTGTGCGCGAGGCGGAAGAAGGAAACGACATCGCGCTTTTGTATGACCTTGACTCCCGCGCGCATCCCGCGCTTCGGGCGGCTGGGATCCATACGGTCCAAGATGCCGCGCGCATGGACGTTTCCATGCTCCCGAAGATCCCGTTTTGCTCCGCGCAAAAGCTCGAACGCGTAAAACTTCAGGCAGAGTCGCTCGCGACGGGCGAGTTGCGATGGATGGCGCGGCCAAAGATTCCATACGCGCCGCTGCGCATTTATTTCGACATCGAGGGCGATCCGTTGCTCGATGTGCAGTATTTGTTCGGGTTTTGGATCGAGGGCGATGGGGAACCCCGGTACGTGCGATTTTTGGCTGAGCGGCCGGAAGACGAGCGTGCCATGTGGAACGAGTTTCTCGCGTGGACCGCAACGCTCCCCGATGATTTCGCGGTGTATCACTATGCTGATTATGAGCGCGCGCACACGCTGCGCATGGCGGAAGAATATGGAACGTCGCCGGTGTTCGCACGCTTCGCGTCGCGCTATGTGGACCTGTTGAAGATCGTGAAGGACTGCGTGGTCTTTCCGTTGTATTTTTATTCGATCAAAGACATCGCGAAGTCAAAGTTTCTCAACTATCATTGGCGTCATAAGAAGGCCGGGGGCGCACAGAGTATTTTTTGGTATGAGCAATGGCTAGAAACCGGCGATCGGAACATGTTGCAGGATATCATTGATTACAATGAGGACGACGTGGTCGCGACCGCGCATTTGCACAGGTGGTTGTTGGAGCATCGGGAAAATTGAGGTAAAATAAATACACTATGGCATCCAAGACCAATCAGAAGAAAAAGACGGCAAAAAAATCCGTGCCGGATGTCGCCATTTGTCGCATTCCGCTCTCCCCGCAGGAAGAGAAAGATCGAAAGACCCCAGCCGTTTCGCTCAACGAGATCACCTGGCGCATCTTTCGGATCATGGCGGAGTTCGTCGAGGGATTCCAGTTTCTTTCCGAGTTTAATCGAGAAGTGACGGTCTTCGGTTCCGCGCGTACCCCGGAAGACGATCCGTGGTACAAGGAATCGCGCGCGCTCGGACGCATGCTTGCCGAGTGCGGGTTCACGGTGATCACTGGCGGGGGTCCGGGCATCATGGAGGCGGCGAACCGCGGCGCATTTGAGGCGGGCGGGGCATCTATTGGTTTGAACATTCAGCTTCCGCGCGAGCAGCGCGCGAATCCGTATATCACGCGCGGACGAGGATTCCATTATTTTTTTACGCGCAAGGTCATGCTTGCGGCATCGGCCCAGGCGTACGTGTTTTTTCCCGGGGGGTTCGGGACGTTGGACGAGTTCTTTGAAATGGTCGTGCTGATCCAGACCGGAAAGGCGCAGAAGATTCCGATCGTGTGCGTTGGAAAGGACTTTTGGGAACCGCTTTCCGCATACATCAAAACCGTGATGCTTGAGACGTTCGACACGGTCGATCAGTCGGAAATGGGCTACTACACCGTCGTCGACAATGCAAAAGCGGCGTTTAAGATCATCGAAACCTCGACTGAGCGCACATTTTTCTAGAATTCCTATGGCTTTTCACTCCCATGATGACAGCCAAAAAACGCGCATGGCGTGGGTGGTTGATGTCAACATGGGATACGGCCATAGCCGCGCCGCGCATGCGTTACGCGGCCTTTCGGGCGGAACGGTGATCTCGGCAAACGATTATCGCGGCATTCCCGCTTCTGACCGACGCGTATGGAAGGACAGCCGCAGGTTGTACGAGGTCATCTCGCGGCTGAAGCCCGTGCCGGTGGTCGGCCAATTTTTGTTCGAGGCACTCGATCATTGGCAGCAGATCCCGTCGTTTTATCCGCGACGCGATTTGTCGGATCCAAACATGCAGCTGACCCAGATGTATCGCCTGATCCATAAGGGATGGGGGAGGCATCTGATCGGGCTTCTTTCGAAGGATCCGGTTCCGTTCGTGACGACTTTCTTTGCGGCGGCATTCTTTGCGGATTACTTCGATTATCCAGGAGAGATCTATTGCGTGACGACAGACGCGGATATTAGTCGCACCTGGGCCGCACTTGATCCGAAAAAAAGCCGCATTAGGTATTTCGCGTCGAACGGACGAGTGGTAGAACGATTAAAACTGTACGGTGTCCCAGAAAAAAATATTATTTTAACCGGTTTTCCGATGCCAAAGGAGCTGATTGGCGGGGCAAGGGCGCCGGTGTTGAAGGATTTGCTCGCCGCGCGGCTTTGCAACCTGGATCCTGACGGAATTTTTCACGAACGGTACCAGCGCATCTTACGTACGGAACTCGGGCCAGCGCGATGTGGCGTGTTGGCGGCCGGGCACCCATTGACGCTCACATATTCGGTCGGCGGGGCAGGCGCGCAACGACAGCTCGGCGTGCAGGTTTTGCAAAGCCTGCGAAAGAAGATTTCGAGGCATGAGATCCGATTAAACCTCGTTGCCGGGACACGGAAGGACGTGGCGAGCTATTATCAGCGCGCGGCCGCGGACCTCGGGCTAAAGAAGCAGCTTGGCGAATGGCTGGTTATCCCCACGTTCGAGTCCCGCCCGCATTACTTCGAGGGGTTCAATGACCTTCTGAAAACCACGGACGTCCTTTGGACCAAGCCATCCGAGCTGTCGTTTTACACAGGCCTCGGGATTGCGGTCGTGATGGCCCCGCCCATTGGCAGCCAGGAAGAATTCAATCGTATTTGGCTGCAGTACATGGGAGGCGGCGTGGCGCAGAATGATCCAAGGTACGCGAACGAATGGCTGTTTGACTGGATTCATTCGGGAGGAGTCGCGCGTATGGCCTGGAATGGTTACGTCGAGGCGCCAACCCACGGGACGTATCGCATCGAGGACGTTGTTCTCGGACAACCAAGCGAAATCCATCCACTCCCGCTTATCGTGTAATATGTCGCGCAAAGGAGGAATCATCTGGTTCGTACTTTTCGCCGGTCTCGTCACGGGCTGGTGGTTGTGGACCATGTTTTCTGGGTCTGGCGATTCCTGGGCCGGGGACACGCTCGGCCTCATTCGTTCGATTCCGTTCCTGGTCTCGGGAAGCTATCTTCTTTGGGTCGCCTGGCGGTGCCGCGCGCATGCGTGCGCTGACCGGATCGCCCTGTTCCTCATCGGAATTTATGGAGTCTTGTATGGCGCGGCTCTCGCGAGTTGGACGTTCGCGCGTATTTGTGGAATCGGTGATTCTGTCGGTTTGGGGGTATCGGGTTTGTTGTTGACTGCGGCCATGCCTATTTTGGCAGGCGGTGTCGCATATCTTGTCTTGCATGCGTCTCGAACCAATCCGCTCTCAAGTCGCGCTACCTTGCTGCGCGTATTTCTGGTCGTGTTTGCGGCGTTGCTTGTGGCAGTGTTTGGAATCCTCCTCGTGTCACGATCATCGTATGTTTACCTCGCCTTCAACCAGCTGCATATTGCACTCGGGCTAATCGCGTGCTTTTTCGCGATCTTGTCCCTCCGTCCCGGACGGCATTCGATACCGCCTTCGTTTATCCGTTTTCTCATCCCGTCGATTATCTTGCTGACGTGTGCGAGCGTGGTCTATGGATTCCGGACTATCTACGAAGTCTATGCGGTCGGGGGAATTTCAGACATGCTTTTCCTACATGCCGGATTGGTTCTCCTGTTTGCCTGCAGATATCTGTCTGGAGAATTGCCACCACACGCGGACATCGCGTCCCCGCCTTTGCGTAGCCGCGCGCGTATTGAGATTTTGATCCCCGTCCTTACGGCAATTTTTGGACTGTTTATCGCGTCTTTCTTTTCCTGGTACATGTACAGAGACGCCACCCATGTCGTTGAGACTGAAATACGATCAGACTTATCTGCGGCTTTTGCTGCGCTGAGACTGTCCATCGATCAGCAGCTTACGCGCGTTTCGTCGGTCGCGGGATTCCTTGCCGGAAGTGAGTTCGTAGAACCATCGGAATTCAACGAGTTTGCAAAATTCGTCTTGTATCCAAATGCCGTTCTCACGCATATTGGGTTCATCGATACGAATGGCGACCTCGTTCTCAGAGACGCCCCGGAAGCATTTTCTTGGTTAGATCAGGATGTGTTTCAAACACTTTCGGACCAGATGAACCAAGGAAGTTCGGATGCCGCATTGCGTTTGGTAGAGGGAGAAGGAGGAGACCGTTTTCTCATTTCTTTTAGAGGAGTTTCTCGGGATGGCAAGCCTTTGGGAATTGCCATTGCGAGTATACGAACGGATGACCTCGTCAAAACTATCCCTGGGCCGTATTTAGAAGGCCTTTCATTCTGCTCGGTGATTCTCGGGGACGACGATGTTTGTTTGGTGGATCGCGATGAAGATGAAACTTCAATTCTTCAGGCCGCCACCAGTACAGGCGGATCAATAAAATCCGTTGAGTCGATGTACGGATTTAACGTTGTTTTCTGGGGGGGTCCGCAAGCCACGTCGATCGCGCGCGCCTATTCGATTTCGATTATCGTCTTCATGATTTTATCTTCGGCCTTGCTCGCGCTTGCAGGAATTTTCTATCTCGTCATTAGCCAGCGCTCGAGACTGCGTGTCGAATTGGCACTGAAATCTCAAACGTTAAACACCTTTGTCTCGCTTGTGGCGCACCAGCTTCGCGCCCCGATGACGCAGCTCCGGTGGACCGCGGAACAGCTGGCGTCCGTTAAGCGGCTTTCGCGCGATGTCCGCGAAACGGTCGGTCATATACAGAAAATCGCAACGGAAGAAGCACGTTTGGTGGAGGATCTTTTGAACGTATCACGCATTGAGCGTGGCATTCTGGTCGTGGAACCGAAGCATGTATCCGCGCGTGACCTGATTGATGAATCCATGGAACCGCTTCGTGTCCTGGCGAATGAAAGGGACGTCGAGATTCACGTGGATGCCGAAAAAAAGACCGTGTTGGTTTCCGTGGATCGGCAAAAGGCCGTTGAGGCACTGCGAAACATTTTGGATAATGCGATTAAGTTTTCGCCTCATGGCGGATTGGTACGCCTGTCTCTTTCGGAAGTGACGCCAAGTCACGTCATCCTTGCCATTGAGGATCACGGTCCCGGTATTCCGAAGGAAATGCGCGCAACCTTGTTTGATATCAGAATAGAAAAAACGTCATCCGATCGGAACGGAAACGGAGGGAACGGAAATGGCCGCACGAGCACGGGACTCGGATTGTATCTGACCAAACGTTTTCTGGAAGCCATGGGCGGCGCGGTGAACTTCAAGACGGGCGGAGAGGGAACGACTTTTTTCGTGCGGCTCCCGCGGGCACGTTCCAGGCGCATTGCGTCGGCGCGGCCAAAACGATAGAATGGGTCCGTTATGGACAAAACGTTTGATTTTTTTCTCCTGGCGCTTGAAAAGGCTCGTGGAAAGGCCGAAGAAAAGCCGGAAGGGGAGTTTATCATGGTTTCTGATACGGTCTCCGCGGCCGCGTCCGTGTACGAGACCATTCGAAACAGCCTTGAATACGATGAGGAGCACCTGTTACGCCGCAATGCGATTCGGCGCATTTTGAAGCGTCAATTGGGCGAGTCAGATGGATTTGGTCTTGCTTCTGTTTTGCTTCGAGAGTTGATCTGGGCGCGTTATCTGCCAAATGGCCGGGTGCCGGAGTCCATGGTTTCAACGGTAGGAATTATTATTCGCAAATACGAGGCATTATTTGGGGCATCCAAAACAGTCACGGAAGGCCAGCGTGCGTACGACTGGCTTTTGGACCTGCTTGCTTCCGAAATCGAGTATGCGCTGACTCCGCCAATTGCCGACGAGGCACTTGCAAGCTTCGCCTACGCGAAGCTGAAGGAACGTCTCTCATGGGCCAGTACCGTAATTCCAGAGTCGGATCGTGATTTGCAGTTATATATTGCCATCCATCGTGCGGTGTTGAAGTCGAACCTCGCGACGCTTCGGTTCCGCGTGTTCACGCTGTTTCACCCTGATTGGACGAACACGGGAGCCAACGAGGAAGTGGCACCGCGTGTCGCGGAGAATCTTGCGGCCGTCATTGGGCAGGTAGAGCGGCAGATCGTGCATCAGGGACAGGATGCCCTGTACCTGTTGGTTCGACGCCACTCAATCGTGTTCCACTCGATTCGCGATGTGGCCGAGAAAGACCCGCAGCGATTCGGAGAAATGGTCGCGGCACATGACACGCATGAGCTCGATGGGCTCCTTGCCTCTTCCGCCGGGGAGCGATATGGCCGATTCCGACGCCGCATGCGCAATTCGGTCGTCCGTGCCGTTCTCTTCCTGTTCATCACCAAAATGATGCTGGCCCTTATCATTGAGGCTCCGTACGAGCGCTTGGTGCTGAAAACCTCGGACATGAGGCCGCTGATCGTGAATATCTTGTTCCATCCGTTCTTGCTCGGGGTTATCGGCCTTTCCGCGCGTTTGCCCGAGTCCGCGAATACGGACGCGGTCATTCGCGAGGCGCATGCGTTTCTTGGAATTGGCGAGGAGATCGGATTCACGTTTAAGATGCGCCGTCCCTGGTCACGCGGCGCGCTTGGCGTCATCTTCAACGTGGTTTACACGGCCATGTTCCTGTTTACGATCGGCGTGATTTCTTTCGTGTTGCATTCCTTCCACTTCAACTGGCTTTCCATCGTGTTTTTTATCTTCTTCCTCTCGCTCGTTACCTTCTTCGGGCTGAAGATTCGAAACTCGCGTCGAGAGCTCATGGTGATTGATTCGAAAGTCAGTTTCATCGGGACAATAGGGGACATCCTGTTCCTTCCCATGATTCGTGCGGGCCGATGGGTCGCGCTTCGCGCTCCCCGCATCAACGTGTTCCTGTTTTTCTTTGACTTCATCGTGGAGGCGCCATTCAAGGCTGCCATCAATTTGGTGGAAGGCTGGCTTGCCTTTTTGCGAGAAAAGAAGGAGGAAATATAAGTCATGAAGTCGTGGAGTCATGAAGTCGTGGAGTCATAACGTATCGCGTACCTACTGGATCCTGATCGTTTCTGCCATCGTTGCCATTCTGCTTGCGATTGTTTTTTTGGAAACGCGACCACATGCCCGGCCGCGGTTGGGTGTGACGTTTTCTTCCGTGTACGCGCGGCAGCTTGGGTTGGATCCCAGGGAGGTTTTTACCGCATTGCTCGATGACGTCGGCGTGCGGCATTTTCGAATTCCCGTATATTGGTCGGAGACAGAGCCTTTGGAAGGAGAATTTCATTGGGATGACGTGGACTGGATGATGGATGAGGCCGCGGCGCGCGGCGCGCAGGTGACGCTCGTGATCGGGCACAAGGTGCCGCGTTGGCCGGAGTGCTACATTCCGGATTGGGCCGAGACGGGCACATATCCGTTTGACCGGGAGAAACTGCTTGTGTTCATGGGCGCGGCCGTGGAGCGATATCGCGAAGAACCGGCGCTCGAGCGGTGGCAAGTTGAGAATGAGCCCTATCTTCCGTTTGGCGTGTGTCCGGAAGCGACAAAAGAGAATATTGACGGCGAAGTCGAACTTGTCCGTTCGCTTGACGACCGTCCTATCATCATGACCGCGAGCGGCGAACTGCAACGGTGGGGGCTGACCGCGCGTCAGTCCGACGTGTTGGGCATTTCCGTATATCGCATCACATGGAACCGTGCGGTCGGTTATATCCGCTACCCGTTGCCACCATGGTTTTATCGGTTGCGCGCGCGGTTGGTAAGACCAGCGACGGACGCGGTGATCATTTCCGAATTGCAGGCCGAACCCTGGTTCCCAGAAGCCATTGGAAATCGTTCGCCGTCAGAATGGGCCAAGGAGTTCACGGCCGACGACCTTCGGGCGAACGTATTGTTCGCCGCGCAAACGGGGATGCCAGAAGTTGATCTCTGGGGCGCGGAGTGGTGGTACTTTCTTCTGAAAAATGATGAACCCGAGCTTTGGGAAGAGGCCGTCCGGGTCTTCCGCAAATCATGATATACTCGACCCATTATGCCCTCATCCTTCGACGTCATCGTGATTGGTTCTGGGTCTGCCGGTTTTTCGGCCGCCGAAGCCGCCCGTGCCGTCGGCGCGAGCGTGTGCATGGTTGAGAAGGAAAAGCTTGGTGGCGAGTGTCCAAACTGGGCGTGCGTTCCGAGCAAAGCCCTTTTACACGCGGCCCGGGCGTATCGAGAATCTCGAGAAGCGTCGTCCATTGGTATTTCGGCGGGCGTCGTCTTTGATTGGGGAAAGGTAATGGCCTATCGACGGAAAGTCGTGGATTCAATTACGGGCGGCGGTGAGGTTGGTGAGCGGTACGTAAAGATCGCAAAGCGTTTGGACGTCGAGGTTGCGTTTGGAACGGCCGTTTTTGGCGACGCCGAAACGATTGACGTTGGGGGAAAACGTCTGCGTGGAAAAACGTTTGTTATCGCGACCGGATCCTCTGAGTTTATTCCCCCCATCATAGGGCTTGAACGCGTCCCGTTTTTGACGAGCCGCGGGGCGTTGACGATCGACCGACAGCCAAAAGCCGTCGCGATTATCGGCGGGGGGCCGGTGGGGTGCGAGTTAGCTACCTTTTTCGCATCTTTTGGGTCGCGCGTCGTTTTGTTGCAGGGCGGGCCCGTGATCTTGAATCGGGAGGACGCGGAGATTTCGGCGATCGCGATGCAGTCAATGTCAGATCTCGGAGTGGAGATCGTGACGGACGCGACCGTGGTCGAGGTTATCAATGCGAGCGGCGGCGTATACGGTTTGAAAGTTCGGTCCGCCGAAGGCATGACCACGCATGCCGTGGAGGCGGTGATCGTTGCGGCGGGGAAGCGGTCGAACACGCAGGGATTGAATCTCGCCGCCGTTGGCGTTCAATCTGATGAGCGGGGAAATGTCATCACGACAGCCGATCAGCGAACCACGGCCAAGCGCGTGTATGCGGCCGGCGATGTGGACGGAGGACTTCTGTTCACGCATACGGCGCACCACGAAGGCGCGGTTGCAGGCCATAATGCCGCGTTTGCCGCGCTTGGGAAGCGCGGCACGTCGGTCAAGAGCGATGAGCGCGTGGTCCCGCGCGTCACGTTTGTGGATCCGGAAGTAGCCTCCGTCGGCATGACCGCGGAAGAAGCAAAACGGCGTTTTAAGACAGTACTGGTAGGAAGAGCATTCGTTGCCTCGCTCGGACGCGCGGTTACGGAGAACGTGGAGCGCGGCCTCGTGAAGATCGTGGTCCACCCAAAGTCGCGCAAGGTGCTCGGATGCCACGTTGCGGCCCCGCGCGCCGGTGAGATGATTCACGAGGCCGCGCTCGCCATGCATGTGGGCGCTACGGTCGACGAGGTCGCGTCCATGATTCACGCCTATCCGACGTATAGCGAAGCGGTTCTGTCCGCGGCCGCGAGCGTGAAGCCGGAGTAATATGGGCACGCTCGCGCTTATTGGTGTTTTGTTCGTCCAAGGGCTCCTGATGATAGGAATAATCTTTTTGATCCACTGGCATCTGGTCGCCCTGACCTCTGTCCCATGGGTGCGGACGCCTCGGTGGAAGACACGGCGCATGCTCTCGCTTGCCGGCTTGACGGCAGGCGAACGGATGGTGGATTTTGGGAGCGGGGACGGATCAACGGTCATTGATGCGGCGCGCGATTTTGGTGCTATTGGGCAGGGGGTAGAGATGCAATGGCCGCTCCATTGGATCAGTCGGATTCGGGCATGGATGACCGGCGTTTCCGAGAAGGTCACGTTCGTGCGAGGTGATTTGTTCTCCATCCCCATGCCCGACGCTGACGTCGTATTTTGCTATCTCTTTCCGGAATTGAACGCTCGGCTTGAGCCGTTTCTCAAGAACCGGTATCCTTCTGGAACGCGCGTTGTGTCACGCACGTTCTCGTTTCCATCGCTTCCTCTCCTGACCAGTGAAAAAATTGGCGCGGAGACGATTTATCTTTACAGGATCTCCTGAGCTTCCATATGTCCAATGAGATCGTTTTTGACATCGAGACGCAAACGGCCGCAGGCGCGGACTACTCCGCCATGCGCGTGTCCGTGGTCGGGGTGTATTTTTATGAGACCGACGAGTACGTCGTCTATGAGGAACACGAGCTGAACAAGTTGTGGCCGCGTATCGAGCGCGCGGATCGGCTTATTGGATACAATTCGAAGGGATTCGACGTCCCGATTCTAAATAATTACTATCCGGGCGACCTGATGCGGTTGCCCCAGCTCGACATGCTCGAGGAGATCCACCGCGCGCTTGGCTTCCGGTTGAAGCTCGACCACGTGGCACAGGCGTGTCTTGGCGTGGGCAAATCCGGTCATGGATTGCAGGCAGTCGAGTGGTGGAAGCAGGGGGAGATCGACAAGATCAAGCGGTATTGCTTGGACGATGTAAAGGTAACCAAGGGGGTTTACGAATACGGGTTGAAATACAAGGCGCTTGCCTATGAGGACCGGCTCGGAGGCCGCAAGGCGATTCCCGTGGAATTTGCCCTGAAAGAGACCCAAAAACCAGCGATTAATCTGACCATGCCGTTTTGATCCCTGTGGATAATCCGTGCCCTTGCAACACAATATGTAGTGGCATACAATGAATGGGTACCACAACATGTAGTGGTTTGGAGGCGCCGAACAAAAGATGATCCCGTGGGGATTGTCTTTTCGTCTGGGCGTCATCATTAACTCCCTTTCGCCCCTTGTCGTCGTATGTCTGAGCCGTTCATCTCGACCGGCACGCGTGTTGGCGCGTCCGTTCCCCAGGGTGTCTCCGATGCCGTCTGGGAATTCATCACTTCTCTTAAGGCCGTTCGTAAACGCGATGGGTCCGAGCAGGCATTTGACGTCAATAAATTGCACCATTCTATTTTTGCGGCGATGCAGGAAGCGGGAATAAAGGATGTAAAAACGGCCGAGAAGATGACTGGAAATGTCGTCACGCGCTTGAACAAGGTGTTTAACGGACACTCAACGCCTGACTTTGCCGACATTCGGGAGGCCGTGAACGTGACGTTCATCGACCATAACTTTGCGCACGTCGCGAAGCAGTACATGAGCTTCCGCGCGGGCGAGGCAAGGCGCTCCCTGCGACCGACCTATGGCAATGGAATTTCCGTGGACCGATATTTCACCCGTCCCGGCGTGCATCCGTACGATCTGATCGAATGGGAAAAGCGCGACGCACGCATCACGAATGAAAAGGGCGTGACCGTGTTCGAACAGATTGGGGTCGAGGTTCCGAAGAGCTGGTCCCAGAGCGCTACCAACATCGTCGTTTCCAAATATTTTCGCGGGAAGGTCGGCTCGCCGGATCGCGAATCCTCGGTGAAGCAGCTCATCGATCGCGTTGCGATCACGATTTCCGATTGGGGCCGCAATGACGGATATTTCCAAACCGCCACCGACGCGGAAACGTTTCAGGCTGAGCTTACGCACATCCTTGTGAACCAGATGGCCGCGTTCAATTCGCCGGTTTGGTTCAACGTCGGCGTGAATCCGCATCCGCAGTGTTCGGCTTGCTTCATCAATTCCGTCCAGGACGACATGCGGTCCATTTTAAATCTTGCCGTGACCGAGGGGATGCTTTTCAAGGGCGGGTCCGGAGCGGGTGCCAACCTCTGGCGTTTGCGTTCGCGCCAGGAGTATCTCGGCGGATCGAACGGAAGGGCGTCCGGCCCGGTGTCGTTCATGAAGGGGCTCGACGCGTTCGCTGGCGTCATCAAGTCCGGCGGCAAGACGCGCCGCGCGGCCAAGATGGTCATTTTGAACGCCGACCATCCGGATATCATGGAGTTCATTACCTGCAAGCTCGAGGAAGAAAAGAAGGCCTGGGCACTCATGGACGCGGGATATGACGGCTCCATGGACGGCCCGGCCTATTCCTCAATTTACTTTCAAAATGCCAACAACTCGGTGCGCGTGACGGACGATTTCATGCGCGCGGTCGAGAATGACGGCGAATGGGTGACGCGCGAGGTAACCACGGGCAAGCCGTCGCTCGCGTACAAGGCGCGCGACGTCATGCGAACCATCGCGGACGCCACCTGGCAGTGCGGCGACCCGGGGATGCAATTCGATACCACCATCAACAAATGGCACACCTGCAAGAACACGGATCGCATTCACGCGTCGAACCCCTGTTCGGAATACATGTTCCTCGACGACAGCGCGTGCAATCTCGCGTCGCTGAACCTCATGAAGTTTCGGAAGGTCGTGGGAGGAGAGATGACGTTTGACGCCGAATCGTTCAAGAAGGCGAACGAGATCATCATCACGTCCATGGAGGTGGTCGTGGGCAACTCATCGTATCCGACTCCGGCCATCGAGCAGAATTCGTTCGATTATCGTCCGCTTGGCATCGGCTATGCCAACCTTGGCGCGCTGCTCATGTCGTCGGGGCACGCTTACGACTCTGACGCGGGACGCAATCTCGCGGCGGCCATTTCCTCGCTGCAAAGCGGTCACTGTTATTATCAGTCGTCGAAGATCGCGGAACGCATTGGGCCGTTTGCCGGATACAAGAAGAACGAGGAGCCCTGTTTGGAAGTCATGGGGATGCATCGCGACGCGTCGTATCAGATTCCTACGGACGGCGTTCCGACCGATTTGTTGTTCGAGGCGCGAAAGGCGTGGGACAACGTGGTGGCGCATGCAACGAAGTTCGGCTTGCGCAACGCGCAAATCTCCGTGATCGCTCCAACCGGTACCATTGGGTTTCTCATGGACTGCGACACCACTGGCATTGAGCCGGACATCGCGCTCGTGAAGTACAAGTGGCTCGTGGGCGGCGGCATGATGAAGATCGTGAACCAGACCGTTCCCGAGGCCCTGCATCATTTGAAGTACGCGGAGTCAGAAATTCGTGAGATTCTGGAATACATCGAAAAAAAGGATACCATCGAGGGAGCGCCGTACCTCAAGGAAGAACATCTCCCCGTGTTCGATTGTGCTTTTAAGGCGTCGAACGGTACGCGGACCATTCATTACATGGGCCATGTGCGCATGATGGCCGCGGTACAGCCGTTTATTTCCGGCGCCATCTCAAAGACAGTCAACCTCCCGCACGAAGCAACGCTTGAGGATATCGAAACAGCCTACGTGGAAGGGTGGAAGCTCGGTCTTAAGGCCATTGCGATTTATCGAGACGGTTCAAAGCGACAGCAGGCGCTTACCACCTCGAAGGAAAAGGACGCGAAGAAGCAGAATTCGGACGCGCAGGGGACAGAGGGGACAAAGGGGACAGAAGGGACAGCTGTTCCGAACGAGGAATACAAGCCGCGTCGTCGCCGTCTTCCGGACGAGCGTCGCGCGATCACGCATAAGTTTTCGGTCGGCAACCATGAGGGCTACATGACCGTCGGACTGTATGACGACGGGACGCCGGGCGAGATCTTCGTCACCATGGCGAAGGAAGGGTCGGTCATTTCCGGGCTGATGGATGCGTTTTCGACATCCATTTCCATTGGCCTGCAGTACGGCGTACCGCTTCCCGTGCTCGTGAACAAGTTCGTGCACATGCGTTTCGAGCCGTCTGGTTACACGTCGAACCCGAACATCCGCATCGCGAAGTCTCTCGTCGATTATGTCTTCCGATGGATGGCGATGAAGTTTCTCACGGTTGACGCGCAGCGCGCGGTCGGGATTAACGCGATGGATGAGATCGAAAGGGTAGGTGAGGCCGTCGATGAAGGAAAGGAAGCGGTGACGGACGCGCAGCCGGATTTGTTCGCTGCCGCTTCGTCCACAAAGAAGATGACCTTGACCGGTACGTTCGACAACCAGTCGGATGCTCCTGCCTGCGACACCTGCGGCTCCATGATGGTCCGTAACGCGGCCTGTTATAAGTGTCTCAACTGTGGCTCGACCAGCGGATGCAGCTGATCGAGCTGGTCGATATGAAAAAAGAGACCGGTTAGGTCTCGAGGGGGTCGGGCGGCTCCCAGAGGGAGCTGGTGCCGTTGCGGTCGCGCATTCATTCGGGAACCTAGATCCTGGAGAGGCGGCTCGCGAGGCGCTGCACGCCATCAACGATCTCGTCGAGCATCTCCGCGCCCGCCTCGCCGAGTCTGTCGTCGGTGAGCGTCGCGGAGTAGTCGGTCCACGGCTCGTGGCCATAGAGCTTGCGCACGCTCGGGTGCGCATGGTCGCGGATGCGGTCGTCGATGAGTACCGCCCTGACCTTCCGCGCCTTCACGGCGGGATCCCTCGGCTTGATGATCGCGGTCACCCGCGCTTGCCAGAACCCGACGAGATGCTCGTGCGGATATTCGGGGAACGCGCTCGGCAGCAGGTCTGGTGCGCGTTCGAGCCAGGGGATGTTCCCATCGGCTTTGATCCAGACGAAGCACTCGTCGCCAGTCCTGAGCGTTGACTCGCGCGTCCAGCCGTTCAGGAAGTGGATCGGGGTGACGCGGTATGGGAACGGGCTTGGGGGCTCGGCACCGAACAGCCGACCCAGCATGGGATGCAGATTTCCATCGAGCCAGGGGTCAAGGAGGCGCGCGACTGCCTGCGTTCCTCCTTCCTTTCGTTCCTTTCCGACTTCGTGTATCTGGCCTTCGAGCTCGCGATCGAACAGCTCGGATGGGAACTCACGTCCTACGTAGTCGATGTCATTTGGCATCGGTAGGATACGTACGTGGCATGCTTCGCCGCGGACGAGGCCTGGAATGAGCGAAAAACCGCGAGTTGTCATTTATGGCTCCTTGTGGCTGGTCAGCCGACAGTACGCCTTTTGACCCGATGGGTCAATGCATGATGATACTTCTGCCATATGACGGACATGTCACCTCCGATTTTTGACAAGCGTGTGGCCGGACGCAAGGGATATGGGCTCGTGCAGGTATACGCCGGCAACGGGAAGGGAAAGACCACGGCCGCGCTCGGCGAGGTCGTGCGCGCGTTTGGCGCGGGGAAGAAGGTTGGCATCGTGTATTTCGACAAGGGCGGTGATACGCATTACAGCGAGCGCGCGGTCCTCGACAGGCTTGGGGTGCCATACGTTGCCACGGGACGTGATCGCATCGATCCGATCACGGGGCGATTCGATTTTTCCATCCGGCAGATCGACAAGAACGAGGCACGCCGCGGACTCGACGAGGCACGCAAGATGTTCGCGGACGCGTATGATCTGGTGGTACTCGACGAGATCAACTCAACGACCGACCTGGGCATGGTCGCGCTCCCGGACGCGCTCGCACTCATCGACGAAAAGCCGGAGCGCACCGAGCTCGTCCTCACCGGCCGTAACGCGCCCGACGCCTTTCTCGACCGCGCGCACCTTGTGACCGAGATGAAACTTCGCAAGCATTATTTCTACTCCGGCGTGAAGGCGCGGGAGGGACTTGATTACTAAATTCATATGCCAGAACGTTTGAAACGAGATTTTGACCCGACCGAAAGCCATTGGTCATATGACCGGCTCAAGGACGCGATGGTGGAAGCGTGCGCCAGCGAGTCGGAGGAGAATCCGGATCGCTTTCGCGCGTTCGGTAATCGGGCGATCACGCCGAGGATGAAACAAAAAGAAACCGAATCGTCGGTTTCTTTTGGTCGGGCTAGCGGGACTCGAACCCACGGCCTCTACGTCCCGAACGTAGCGCTCTACCTACTGAGCTATAGCCCGAAGTGTTGCGGGACGATGGGAATGATACTCTTCCGTATTTGATTGCGCAAGATGTGATTCGTTGGGGTGATTTTGGCCAATACATGAGATTATTTCGGCATGTCAATTGGTATTGGTAAATTCGCTTGACATTCCTCTGCTTTTTCGCTAAGGTCCGCGGTCGGAATGATGGGAAAAGGCCCTTCGCTCCGATCGTTCCTCACAAGGGAGAACCAAGATCATGCGACATCTGTTCGCACTGGTGATGAGTCTCGTTGCCTTCGCGGGTTGCGAGACCAATTTCGATGCCGCGCCGGCCCCTGGCGGGACCGACGTCACGCAGGTGACCACACCGAGTGGGCCGACCGCCGCGCCCGTGAAGTCGCGTAGCGCCGAGCTCGCGGCGGGCACGCCGACGCCCCTCTACTTCATCGACTGGGGCGGCGACGCAGCCACCCTCGAGGCGAACGGCGGGCCGAGCACCACCAAGGGCTCGGTCATGGACGGTCTCGGCTTGAACTTCAAGCTGGTGGACGGCAACAACGTGGCCGACCAGGTGAAGGCGTACCAGGCGGGGCAGACCCCGTACCTGCGCCTCACCACGCAGCAGGCCGCGGACGTCGCGCCCGAGCTCTGCCAGACCGCCGACCTCTGCCCGGTCCCCGTGGTCCAGCTCACCTGGTCCACCGGCGGCGACCACCTGGTGGCCGTCGATCGGATCCAGACCATCGCCGACCTCAAGGGCGGCGTGAAGATCGCGGTGCAGGGCTACGGACCGCACGAGGGCGTGAACGTCGACGCGATCGAGAAGGACGCGAAGCTCAAGCTCACGGACGTGAAGATCGTCAGGGCGAAGAACCTGACCGGCCAGGACAGCCCCGTCAGCCTCCTCCAGGAAGGGAAGGTGGACGCGGCTTGGGTGATCACGCCCGACATGTTCCTGCTCACGGCCGGCGGCAACGTCGGCACTGGCGCGGAGGGCTCGGTCAAGGGCGCGCACCAGATCCTGTCTACGGCGGAGCGCACGCGTTCCATCGCGGACCTTTACTACGTCAACCCGGAGTTCTACGCCTCGCACAAGGAAGAGGTGGTGAAGTTCGCGGTCGGCGTGCTGAAGGGGCAGGAAGAGATCGTCGAGCTCAAGAAGGCGTACGACGCGGGCGGCTCCGAGGACTACCGGGCGCTGCTCGTGCAGCTCGGCGACCTGATGGGCTCGCTGCCCGACGGCTCAGAGGCGGACGCGGCCGGGCTCGTCGCCGACTGCAGCTTCGTAGGCCACCCGGGCAACGTCGCGTTCTTCACGGACGACGACGCCAAGTCGCTCACGAGCTGGGCGTACTTCAACAGGCGCGGCGGCGAGGTCGCAGTGAAGCTCGGCTACTCCAAGTCGCCGGTGACCCTCCCGGAGGGCGTCGTCGACTGGAACCTGCCGATCTTCAAGCAGTATCTCGAAAAGACCGATGTTGCCAGGAACACCGCGCGTTTCGACGCCGCGGCTGTGCGTCACAGCATCGAGAAGATGGAGGAGGATGGATCGTTCTCGGACAACACGCGGCTTTCTTTCACTGCCTACTTCCCGGAGAACGAGACGCGCGTGGACGGGTCCAAGTACGAGACGGAGTTCGCGCGCATGCTCGAGCTCGGCCAGACCTACACCCGCGCCGCCATCGTCATCCGCGGTCACGCCGACCCCACGCACATGGTGGCCAACATCATCAGGGCCGGGGTCAAGGCCGGCGTCATCCAGGAGTCGGGTAACGCCTCGACCGGCCGCACCTTC
>Ga0156547_111_pt1 | contig 60297 bp, 70 predicted proteins | sample RifOxyB2_FD_111942 | JGI IMG/M metagenome (GOLD analysis project Ga0156547, IMG submission 111942) | Candidatus Uhrbacteria bacterium RIFOXYB2_FULL_57_15
AAGCTGGGCAAGCAACGCGCTTAAATAGTCTGGACGACATGTGTGCATAACTACACCAGCATAACAAAAGCCCCGGTCTTCACAAGACCGGGACGTTTGGTGGATGTTGGAGGACTCGAACCTCCGACCTCACCGATGTGAACGGTGCGCTCTAACCAGCTGAGCTAAACATCCATTTTTCCACTGCTTTCTAAGCACCGAGAGAATATCACGGCCAATTGAAACGTTCAAGCGTTTGGTGTAAAATGTCGGAAACGGTTATGGAAAAAATTAAAATTGATCTCCTGCGGCAAAAATACCAGCTCGACGCTTCCCCACGGAGGCCGTTTATTGTGTTTGGAAGGGTTATCTTGACCTTCGCCATCTTCGTTTCCGTGGCCGGGGCGGCACTCTCGTACAACGTCGATTCATCTGCCGATGCCAACGGCTTTCCAAACCTTTCCCTCTTTTCCACGATCCGTCACCTGGTCGGCGCGGGCGATCGCATGCTCAAGGGCGAAAAGGACGATCGCATCAACTTTTTGTTACTCGGCATCGGCGGCGCGGGTCACGACGGGCCGCAGCTCACGGATACCATCATCTTCGCCTCCTACCAGCCGTCCACGGACAAGGTCGGCATGCTCTCCGTCCCACGCGACATGGCCGTTCCGATTCCCGATGAGGGATGGCGCAAAGTAAACCATGCGAACCACTTTGGAGAACAAAAGGAACCTGGATACGGGCCCGTGCTCGCAAGCGAGGTCATCGGAGATATCCTCGACCAGGACATTCACTATTATCTGCGCGTAGACTTCAACGGATTCGCGAAACTCATCGACGACATCGGAGGCGTGGACATTTATGTCGAACGATCGTTCACAGACGACTCGTATCCGGTGCTTGGCAGCGAGTATGCCGATTGCGGAACTTCGACGGCCATCGAGCAACCAAACGAAGAAACCGGCGAAATGGAAACCGTCGAGATTCCGACGTACGGGTGCCGTTACGAACGCCTATCGTTCGCGGAAGGATGGGTGCACATGGACGGCGACACCGCGCTCAAATACGTCCGATCCCGCCACGGGACAAACGGTGAGGGATCGGACTTCGCCCGAGCTCGCCGCCAGCAAAATCTCATTGCGGCCGCCAAGGAAAAAACGCTGTCCGCCGGAACGCTGCTGAACCCGGCGCGCCTTACCCGCATGATGGATACGCTCAAGGACAACATTGCCACGAACATTTCGGCCTGGGAACTCTTGCGTCTTGCGAACGACTTCAAGGACATCGACACCTCGACCATCGCGAACCGCGTCCTGGACTCCTCAGAAACGTCGCCGCTCTACGCCACGTCGCTTAATGGCGCGTACGTGCTTCTCCCAAAAAACGACGATTGGACTCCCGTTCGCAAGATGGCGTTAAATCTGTTGGAGGAAGATGCGTCGACAAGCACGATTGCCGCCGAAGAAAAACCAAAATTCGTGAGCGTGGAAATCCAAAATGGAACGACCATCACGGGCCTTGCCTTCCGTGCGTCCCAGCTTCTTGAACAACAAGGATACGAAGTGACGAAAATTGGAAACGCCGTCGAACGAGGATACGAACACACGGTGATCTACGACCTTACGAACGGGGCGAAACCTGATGAGCTCAAGTCGCTCAGTTCCTTTCTTGAGGCGGATGTCACCATGTCCGCGACCGGCTGGCTTATCTCCGGAAACATCGTTCCAAAGGGGATTTCGGTCTCATCCGACGAATACAAGACGCTTGCCACGGATGCAGACATTGACTTTTTAGTGATTTTGGGAGAAAGTTCGGCAAACGTAGCGAAAAAATAGACTGTGCCAAGACCCCACATCCCTACCGTCGCCCTCATTGGTCGCACCAACGTGGGAAAATCAACCTTGTTTAATCGCCTGCTGGAACGCAGGGCCGCTTTGGTTTCGGACGTCGCGGGAACGACGCGCGACCGAAAGGAAGGAATTTGTCTTTGGCGTGGGACCGTCGTGAAATTCATCGATACGGGCGGCCTCGACATGGACAACACGGACGAAATCGAAACGAACATCAAAAAACAGGCGTTGATCGCCATAAAAAAAGCCGACGTCATCTTGTTCGTGGTTGACATGAAGCAAGGTCCTCTTCCTCAGGAACGCCAGCTCGCCGAAACGCTCATGAAGTCCGGCAAGCCCGTCATCGTCGCCGGAAACAAGGCGGAAACGCCTGGTGCCAGAAACGCGGCGCAGGACCCCACGTGGCGTCTGCTTTCCCTTCCGGCCCCGATGCCTGTCTCCGCGTTACGCGGCACGGGCACGGGCGACCTGCTCGATGCCATTTACGACGCGTTCGCTAGCGTCGACCTCAAGCCGGCCGAGCTTTCGGAAGTGAGTGCCGTGCGCGTGACCGTCGTTGGAAAGCCGAACGTTGGCAAGTCGTCGCTCATCAATGCCATTTTGGGCGAGGAGCGTTTCATCGTGAGTCCGATCGCGCACACGACACGCGAACCAAACGACGTCATGATCGAATATGGCGACCGCGAATACCTGCTGATCGACACCGCAGGACTGTTGAAGACCGCGAAAATGAAAAAACAGGGCCAACTCGTCGAACAGGGCGCCGCGCGCACGGAACGCGTGCTTCCAAAAAGCGATGTCGCGCTGTTCGTCGTTGACATCACCGAGCCGATCGGAACGCAGGACAAAATGATCGCGGGCCTCATTAAGGAAGCGGGGGCGGGCGTGATTATCGTGGCCAACAAATGGGATCTCGTGAAGGACAAGACTTCGACCACCATGAACCGCGTGCGCGAACAGATCATGGCGTCCCTCCCGTTCGTTGCCTGGGCGCCGATCATCTTCGTTTCCGCAAAAACGTCCCAGCGCATCCCGGATCTGTTCAATCTCATCGACGAGGTACAAAAGCACCGTCACACGGAAATCCCGGAAGCCGACCTGGAAAAATACTGGCGCTCCGCGATCCGCGCCCACCTGCCTAGCCGCGGCAAGGGACCGAAGCCGCCGGAAATCATGGGCATGACGCAGGTCGGCATTGCCCCTCCTGTTTTCAACCTCAACATCAAATCCAAGCGTCTCGACGTCCTGCACCCGAGCTATCTCAGATTTTTGGAGAATCGGCTTCGCGGCCGGTTTGATCTCGCGGGAACGCCGGTCGTCATCAACGTTCGTGGTCTGACGGCGCGCGCAAAATAATATGAAGCTCATCGTCGGTCTCGGCAACCCCGGCAAGGAATACGAACGCACCCGTCACAACACGGGATTTCTCGTGATCGACGAATTGGAACGCCGCGGCATTGACCGAATGAGGGCGCGCACGCTCAAGCCGGACACCTTCATGAACCTCTCCGGCACGGCCGTCACGGCCGCGCTGCGACAAACCAACATGACGGCCGCGGACGTCATTGTCGCATACGACGATGCGGACTTGCCGTTTGGCGAAATCCGCGTGCGCGACGAGGGAGGCAGCGCCGGACACAACGGAATGAAGTCACTGTTCGAATGTCTCGGTACGGAAGCAGTCAAACGCGTGCGCGTCGGCATCGGACGAAGCGAACATCCGGAAGTTCCCCTTGAAACCTGGGTGCTCGGCCGATGGACGAAGGAAGAGGAGGAACAACTGCCCGGCCTCATCGCGCGGGCGGCAGATGAAATTGAAAAAATGATTTAGGCGGCCTTCGGGCCGCTTTCGGTATGGATGACCTTGCCTACTGGATCGCGCTCGCGCGATTTCCAAAGTTCGGAGCGGTGCGCATCAAAAAGCTATCCGACGCGTTTCCCAGCCTGTCGGACGCGTTTTGCGCGACCAAGGAACAACTTGTCGCCGCGGGCATCGAACCGAACATCGCGGAACACTTCGCATTCGAGCGCGACGCAATCGACCCGGCGCGCGAGCTCGCGCGCCTTGCCGAGCACGACGTGCGCGCGATCACGCTGCGCGATCCAGACTACCCGGTCGAGCTCAAGACCATCTATGATCCGCCCGCCATCCTATTCGTTCGCGGCACGCTTCCCGACCAAGGCCGCCTCCATCTTGCCGTCGTCGGATCGCGCCACCCGACGCGTTACGGCGAGCAGGTAACGCGCGCATTCGTCGAGCCAATCGCGAAGAGCGGGGCGGTCATTGTCAGCGGACTCGCCTACGGGGTCGACGCCATCGCGCACCGCGCAACGCTCGACGCTGGAGGAACCACCGTGGCTGTGCTTGGCGGCGGGCTCGACGAGGAAAATGTGTACCCGTCGCAGCATCGCACGCTCGCCGCGCACATCGTCGCGGGCGGCGGCGCGGTCGTCTCGGAATTCCCCATTGGTACGCACGTGATGAAACAGAACTTCCCTTTTCGCAATCGCGTAATCTCGGGCCTTTCGCGCGGCACCCTCGTCATCGAGGCTAAGGCCACGAGCGGATCGCTCATCACGGCGCGCTGCGCCATGGAAGCAGGACGCGACGTGTTCGCGGTGCCGGGCTCTATCCATTCCGAACTCTCCGAAGGACCGAACAACCTCATCAAAACCGGAGCCTTCGCGGTCACGACCCCTGCCGACGTCCTCTCGAGACTCGGGCTCGAAGTCCGTGAAACAAAGCCCGACTACGCGCCGGGAAGTGCCGAAGAAAAAACAATTTACGATGCGCTCACCCGCGAACCGCAACACGTCGACGAACTCACGGCAAAAACCAACCTTGCCCCGGCAACCATCTCATCGACGCTCACCCTCATGGAAATGAAAGGCTCCGCGCGACATTTGGGAGGATTATATTACGTGCGGGGCTAGCATCAATTTTGACAAAACTGTCAACGCACGGCATTATCAAAGCCATGTCAAAGCATCTTGTCATCGTCGAGTCCCCGACGAAAGCAAAAACAATCAACAAATTTCTTGGAAAGGATTACCGTGTCCTTTCCTCGTTCGGGCACATCCGTGACCTGCCGCAAAAGAAAACGGGCGTGGACGTCGAGAAACATTTCAAGCCGACGTACGAGGTTCCGGACAAGGCAAAGGAACACGTGAAGGAACTCAAGGCCGCGGCAAAGGACGCGGGTGAAATCATTCTCGCGACTGACGAGGACCGCGAGGGAGAAGCGATTGCCTGGCACATCGCGGAAACGCTTGGGCTCGACCCGGAGGAAGCGAAGCGCATCACGTTTCACGAAATCACGCAGAGTGCCATCAACCACGCGCTCGAGACGCCGCGCCGAATTGACATGAACCTCGTGAACGCGCAGCAGACGCGGCGTATCCTCGACCGACTCGTGGGCTACGAGCTGTCGCCGTTTTTGTGGTCAAAAATCCGACGCGGTTTGTCGGCCGGCCGGGTGCAATCCGTGGCCCTGCGTCTCGTCGTCGAGCGCGAGCGCGAACGGACGGCGTTCAACGTGGAGGAATATTGGACCATCGACGCGGAATTTGAAAAAGACGGAATGGCGTTCCCGGGTGCCTTATTTGCCATCCAAGGAAAGAAGCTCGACAAGCTGGAAATCAAGACGGCCGATGGCGCGAACGCGATCGTTGAAACCCTCAAGGGCAAATCGTTCGCCGTAACCAACGTCGAAAAGAAAGAAGTGTCAAAGGCGCCTCCGACCCCGTTTACGACGTCCGCGCTTCAAATTGAGGCAAACTCACGTCTCGGATTCGGCGCGAAGCAGACGATGACGCTCGCCCAAAAATTATACGAAACCGGTCGCATCACCTACATGCGTACGGACTCCGTGAACCTCGCGGACGCCTTTATCACCGAAACGCAAGGATTCGTGAAAGAACAGTACGGGGACGCATACGCCATGGGCGGGAAAAAATACGTCACGAAGGCGAAGGGCGCGCAGGAAGCGCACGAGGCCATCCGACCAACCAGCGTGACAAGCGACCCGGAAGCGCTCAAGGGGTCCATCGATGCGGGCCTATGGAAGCTATACGATCTGATTTGGCGCCGCACGGTCGCGTCGCAGCTTCCGCCCGCGAAGGTGGAGCGCACCTCCATTGATCTCGAGGCCGGCGGCCACACGTTCCGCGCCAACGGCAGCATCGTGAAGTTTGATGGGTTCATGAAGGTCTACCGTGCAACGCAGGAGAAAATCCTGCCCGCGCTCGCAAGCGGCGACGCGGTCGCCAACACATCCATAACCCCGACGCAACACTTTACCGAGCCGGCGGCGCGTTACTCGGACGCAACGCTCGTCAAGGCGCTCGAGGAATACGGCATTGGTCGCCCGTCCACCTACGCCCCGACCATTGCCACCATCGAGGCGCGCCAGTACGTCGAGCGCGACGACAACAAAAAACTGTTCCCCACGGACACAGGCATGATTGTCAACGACGTGCTGGTCGAGCATTTTCCAAACATCGTGGACTATGCCTTCACGGCAACCATGGAAAACACGCTAGACGAAATTGCCGATGGGAAGGTCGAATGGGTTCCCACGCTCGAGGCGTTCTACGGGCCCTTTCACCGAACCATCCAAGAGAAATCCGACGCGGTTTCGCGAGAGGACGTCATGAAGGAACGCGTGGTCGGTGCGGATCCAAAAACGGGGCTTCCCGTTATCGTACGCTCTGGCCGCTTTGGACCGTTCGCCCAGCTTGGCGAATATACGGCCGAGGACAAGAAGGAAAAGAAACCGAAACCGAAGAGCGCGTCGCTTCCGAAGGGCGCGAATACCGACACGGTCACGCTTGAGGAAATCCTTCCGCTGTTCGAAATGCCGCGCGTCGTCGGCACCACGGAAACGGGCGACGAAATCGTGGCAAACCTCGGACGATTCGGACCGTATCTCAAGGCGGGCGACGTCACCGCGAGCATCCCGCCCGACTTTCACCCGGCCACGATCACCGAAGCGCAGGCGCGCGGCGTCATCAAAAACAAGGCCGAAACCAAGGCCAAACAAATGGCTCCGCTCAAGGAGCTCGGCAATGGCCCGGACGAAAAGCCCGTGATCATCCGCAACGGCCGCTTCGGCCCGTACATCACGGACGGGACCACCAACGTGTCGGTTCCAAAGAAGCTGGACCCCATGGAGATCACGCTCGAGCAAGCGCTCGAAATGCTCGAAAAGAAGCGCACCTCACCCCCGCGAAAATTTCCCCGCAAGAAAACGCCCGCCGAATAAGCGGGCGTTTTTCCGCCTTGCCCTTCCCGCCTGGCTCGACTACCCTGTATCACATGCCCGAATCGAACCGGACAATCGAGGATCTTCTGAAACTGGTTCGCTCCACGTACGCGAGTCCTGACTTGGATTTGTTGACGCGTGCATACGAGGTGGCCGAACGGGCGCACCGCGACATCACGCGTCTGACCGGCGACCCATACATCGTCCACCCGCTTGCGGTCGCGTACAAGCTCGCGGAAATGGGCGCGCATGTCAACGTATTGGCGGCCGGATTGCTTCATGACGTCATCGAGGACTCCGAAGTGACCATCGACGAGGTCAGCACGACGTTCGGCGAGGACATTGCGTCGCTCGTTGACTCCGTGACGAAGCTGAAGAAAATCAAGTACCAGGGAACCGACCGTTACGTGGAGAATCTTCGCAAGATGTTTCTTGCCATGGCAAGCGACGTGCGCGTGGTCTTTATCAAGTTCGCGGACCGTCTCCACAACCTGAAGACGCTCTACGCACAGCCGCGCCACAAGCAAGAACGCGTTGCAAAGGAAACGATCGAAATCTACGCGCCGATTGCCGGTCGGCTCGGCATGAGCGAGTTCAAGGGCGAGCTGGAGGACCTTTCGTTCGCCTACCTCTTCCCGAAGGACTACGAACGCGTGCACGACATTATCTCCACCAAGGTCCGCGAAAAAGGAGCCTATGTGTCGCGCGTCATCGATCAGACCGAAAAGCTCCTCGCGGAATCCGGCCTCGCGGAAATCCAGGTGCATGGCCGCGTCAAGCGACTCTTCTCTTTGCATAAAAAACTCGCCAGATACGATAACGATCTTTCTAAGATCTATGACCTCATCGCGGTCCGTGTGATCGTAAAGGACGTGGAGGAATGCTACGCGGCGCTCGGCATGCTTCATCAAAAATGGACGCCGATCCCGGGACGCATCAAGGATTATCTTGCCCAGCCGAAACCGAACGGCTACCAGTCATTGCATACCACGGTTTTCACCGAGGGCGGCGAAACGATCGAGTTCCAGATCCGAACGCGCGAAATGCACGAACTGGCAGAATACGGCGTTGCCGCCCATTGGAGATACAAGGAAGCCGGAATGTCCCCGCTAAAAAATCTCTATTGGATGGAGGAACTGGCAAAGATTCAAAAGGAGCTGTCGGACAAAAAGGACTTCATGGAACAGCTCGAGATCATGAAGATCGAGGTATTCAAGGATCGCATCTTCGTATTCACGCCGAACGGGGATGTCATTGACCTGCCGGACGGAGCGACTCCGGTCGATTTCGCGTATGCGATCCACACGGAGGTCGGAAACAAATGCTCGGCCGTGCGCGTGAACAGCCGGATGGTCAACCTCGACACGTCGCTCAGGTCGAATGACGTCGTGGAAATCATCACGGATAAAAATCGCCGCGGCCCGAATCCGGACTGGATGAAATTCGTGAGAACGCATCAGGCGCGTTCAAAAATAAAAGATGCCACCCGATCGTCCGTGAAGGGGTGGCTGTCAAACATGATGGGTCGGCATTAGTTGGAAAGACGATCGAGGAGCTCGAGCAGCTCCTCTTTTGAATAAAAGCTGATCGCGATCTTTCCCTTTCCGTTCTTTTCCTGAATCTCAACTTTCGTCCCGAGGATCTCACGCAGACGCTTCTCATGCGCCGCGACGTTCGGATCCTTTGCGTATTGACCTTTCCATTTTGACCTTTGACCCGTGCCTCCCACCCGTGCCTCCACCTCGCGCACGGTCATTCCTCCGTTGAGCATCGATTGGAACAATGCGTGCCTGCGCTCCGCATTCTCCTCTGAAAGCAGAGTGCGCGCATGGCTCTTCGTGATCCTTCCTTCCCGCAACGCGGCGATCACCTCATCCGGCAAATCAAGCAACCGAAGGATGTTTGCCACGGCGCTGCGGCTTTTACCCACGCGCGCGGCAACCGCATCCTGGGTCAGGCCGAACTCATCCACGAGCGCCTTGTACGCGATCGCCTCCTCAACCGCGTTCAGGTCCTGACGCTGGATGTTCTCGATGAGCGCGAGCTCGAGCTTTTCCTGCTCGCTCGCGTCCCGCACGATCGCCGGAACCGTCTTGAGCCCGAGCGCGCGTGAGGCGCGCAGACGGCGTTCGCCGGCGATCAGCTCATACCCGTCTTTCCCGCTCGTCACGATAAGCGGCTGCATGATGCCGTGTTCCTTGATGGACGAAATCAAATCCTCCAGATCTGCCGGCGAAAAATGCTGGCGCGGCTGGCGCGGATTTTCACGGATCTTTTCCGTGGGAATGTCAAGAATTTCCCGACGCGCGGACGGGATAACCTGTTCGGTCATCGTCGGCCGCGGGGCGTTCGGAATCAATGATCCTAGTCCCCTCCCGAGTGCTGGTTTCATAATGTCCCTTCTTCTCGCATGATAAATTCGCGTGCCAGCCGTTCGTACGCCCTGGCCGCCTTGGATTGCGGATCGTATCCCAAAATAGTTTTTCCAAACGATGGCGCCTCGGCAAGCCGTACCGAACGCGGAATGACGGATCGGAAAATCTTGTCCGGAAAAAATCGATACAATTCCTGTAACACCTCGTTCGACAGCCGCGTGCGCGAATCGTACATGGTAATGACCGCGCCCATCACGCTTAATTCCGGCTTGATGTTTTCCTTGACCAGATTCACCGTGTTCATGAGCTGTCCGAGTCCTTCAAGCGCATAGTATTCGGCCTGCACAGGAATAAGCACGGAGTCGGATGCAACCAGTCCGTTGATGGTCAACAGACCAAGCGTTGGCGGATTATCGATCAGGATGTAATCGTAATCGTTGCGGATCTCAAGAAGCGCCTTACGCAAATAGTGCTCACGCTCCTCCACGTTCACGAGCTCCACGGACGCGCCAGAGAGCGCCTGGGTTGCCGGAATAACCTTCAGGCCCTGGTGCGAGGTCGCCATCACCACGTCGCGCATGGAACGTTCGCCAATGAGCCCCTCATAAATGCCATGCGGCAATTCCGCGTGCGCAATCCCAAGCCCGGAAGTCGCGTTAGCCTGTGGATCGAGATCGATCACCAGCACGAACTTTCCGATCTCAGCCAAATACGCGGCCAAATTCAAAGTCGTCGTGGTTTTCCCCACCCCGCCCTTCTGGTTCACCACGGATACGATATGCGCCATATGAACGCTCGCAGTATACCAAACGCATGCACAAACAAAAAGATCCGTCACGAGGACGGATCTTTTTGGTTGCGGGGGCCGGATTTGAACCGGCGACCTCCAGGTTATGAGCCTGGCGAGCTGCCTGGCTGCTCTACCCCGCGGCCTATGCCCATACAGGCACACGCCGCGAGGCATTGCGGATCTCTTGGTAGCTGGGGCCGGAATTGAACCGGCGACCTAGGGCTTATGAGTCCCTCGCTCTAACCAACTGAGCTACCCAGCCCCGATGTGTCAGGATGATATCACTAGTCCCTTGCCTTGGCAAGGGCTTTCCTTCGTCAAAAACTGTTTAATTTTGATGGCAAAATAAAACGGTTTTTGGTGCCGCGGGAGGGAATCGAACCCTCAAGCCCTTGCAGGCACGGGATTTTGAGTCCCGCGCGTATACCAGTTCCGCCACCGCGGCAAGCGACAAGATCATAACAGGACATTGACATTTTGCCAAGAAAGACATAGGTTCTTATCCAAGGAGTGAACCATGCGTACCATCACGGCGTTCTTTCTGGCAGCCCTCTTTGCGGGAAGCGCATCCGCGAAGCCGGTCGTGGATGACTTTCACACGTATGGCGATCCCGACGCCTACTGTCGCGCCGAGGAGTTCGGCACCGCGATCGGATGGTCGGAGCCCAATCCCTGGACGGACACGCTCCTGTGTCTCAACGACGAAGGGCTTCGAGAGATCACGGCCCCGCGGCTCGGCGGCACGCCCACGGTCATCCTGATCGTGGGCACGGCCAGCATCCCGCAGGCCTCAACATGGATCGCGCGATTCAACGGAGACCAGCGGGTCGAACTCGCCGATGCGATCGGCAACGGATGCCTCGACGGGTCCATGCCATTCGCCGTCATCCCAACCGAGGCGGACGTGTACCAGACTGGCGCGACAATCAGGCGCGGGTTGCGTCTATGCGCCAAGGACGGTAACCTGGTCGCCTACCGCGATGACGCGGTAGGCAGTATCGTGGAAACCTTCCGGATCCCGAACGTCGCGATCATGCGCTGATCGTCCGTTCCGTCAGAGGACCGCCTGGTCCTTCTTTTTATTGCACTGAATCGACAAATATGCTATCTTTTTGTCGTATTATGACCCTGACCACGCACGCGACATTGGGGGCCGTCATTGGAAAAGCATTCGGAAATCCGGTCCTCGCCTTCGTTTTCGGTTTTGTCTCCCACTTTCTCATCGACATGGTCCCACACGGGGACACGGGCATTTCGGACAACTTTCGCGTTCACAAACGACGTCAAAAACAGGCCGTGGCCTACGTGGTCGTCGACGCCATCGTCGCGCTTCTGTTCGTGCTTCTCCTTGCCAACACCCGCGACATCGACTCCATGCGCACATTCACATGGGGAATCATAGGCGGTGTGCTTCCCGACCTGATCGTCGGGCTATACGAGGTGACGAAGACACCGCTTTTGCGGTGGTTCAACGTGCTGCATTTCTTCTTCCACGATTATTTCGTCAAGCGCCGTGGCGAGGTTCCCCTCTATTATGCGCTCCTTGCCCAAATCGTCCTTATCGCGTACTTGCAGACAAAGTTGTAATCACGTCCAGAATCTCAGAAGCCGCGCGTTCCCAGGTGAATTGGTCCGCGCGGTTTTTTGCTTGCGCGGTCATCTCCCGCATCGCATCCGGCAGCATGACGCATTGCGCGAGGGCGAGCGCCATTTGCTCGACGTCATCCGGCTCCACGTACATGGCCGCATCCCCGCACACTTCCGGCAATGCCCCGCGGTTCGACGCAATCACCGGAAGCCCGGCTGCCATTGCCTCTAGGGCTGGAAGGCCGAATCCTTCGTACCAGGACGGAAAAAAAAGACAGACGGCTTGCGCATACAAGGATTGCTTCTCCCCTTCCGTCACGTACCCGAGCAGACGCACCACGTCCTCTCCGGCCTTTTTTCTCCATGCGTCGTTCGTCTGGAAAATTGCCTCCAGAATTTCTTCCGACTTCCAGCCTACCTTTCCAGCCAAAGCGAACCTTGCCGTCGCGGATCGCTCCGGATGCATGCGCAAAAAAGTATCGAACGCGGCAACGGCGTTTACCAGGTTCTTCCTCGGCTCAATCGTTCCCACGAACAATACCGTCTCATGACGGCTGGTTTGTGCCATTTGACAGACATCAACCGCCGGATAAACGACACGTACTTTTGATGCGACCCCAGGAAACAGCCTGGCAATTTGATCGCGCGTGGCTTCGGAGACCGCGATAATCGCATCCGCGCGCCGAATGGATCGCACCGCATTGTCCAACATTTTGTGTTGGAATCCTTTGTGCGGAAACCATTCGGGATGCTCATACACGGCCAAGTCATGGACCACGATCACTGATCGGCCAAGCCATCCAAGCGGAATTTGTCCCGATGGACAGAACAAAATGTCCGCGCCAAACAGATAAGCACGGAGGGCGACGGACAGGTGTCGCGAAAAGATTGGCAGGCGGCCGATCGGCAAAGCGACAAAGATGAGATCCGGGGCAGCCGCAACGAGCGCGGAAGAAATCATCCGCGTATACTGTTCAATGCCGGCACCAGGACTCCCGTCCCGTGCGCGCAGCGTCGTTCCGTCGATGGCAATCTTCACAAGAACGAAGCGTACGCGCCCAGCGTTCCCGTCGTAATGGCCAGGACAACGAGCCCGGCAGCGAGCACGCCCACGGCAATGCCCGGAATCGAATACCTCGGGCGAATCGCAAACAAGACGGCAAGAATCGAGGCTGTCCACGCGCCCGTTCCGGGAAGCGGGATACAAACGAACGCGGCAATCACAACCATCCCCGCACGCTCGAACGTTTGGCCGTGCTTGCGCCGAAGGCGTAGAAAATATGCGTCCAGGACGCGATGCGCCCATGTCCAATGCCGCGAAGTCCACCGAACCACGGGAGGCAAGAGCCAAAGGATGAAGGGAACCGGGATGAGGTTCCCAATCACGGAAAACACGTAGGCCGGTCCCACGCCTAGTCCAAACGTACCGATGGCAATCGGCAACGCGGCGCGCAATTCGGTCAATGGCAACGCGGCCAAGGCCACGGTCAGAAGTTCGGGAGATACTTCGGTCATAATGGGAAAGATGTCGCATCGGATTCATCGGGCCACTGGAACGCCTTGTAGGCCCACGCGGCAAGCGCCTTCACGTCCTGAAAACGACCGGTAATCGTCTCGGATCCAAGCACGACCACGATAATTTCGTGCACGTCATTTTCCGAAACAAGCGAGCCCAGACAGTATCCGGCTTCTGGCAAAAATCCCGTTTTCCCCCCGATGATCTTATACGGAGATTGGTTTAAAAAACTATGAAGGAGGTCGTCCGTCGTTCGAATGGAATACATGCGTCCGGAAGAACCTTGAAATGTGACCGCAAAGAGCTGGGTGGCCTCCCTGATCGCATCGACCTTCATGGCCTCGTCAATCAGCCGGACGACGTCTGGTGCGATGGAACGATTCTCCGGGGAAAGGCCGGTCGGATCGTAAAACGTCGTCGCACGCATGCCAATTTCGGCGGCAACCTCGTTCATACGACCAACAAAGTCTCCCTCGCTCATGCCAGAAAGCCTCATAAGCGATACCGTCGCCGAATTGTCGGATCCGACCAAGCTTGCCCGAAGCAGGTCTCCGATCGTCACGACATCACCGACGGAGATATGCTGAACGCCGCCGGCCCGCACGTCGCTCGCCGCAATCGCCGCGGGTGAAGTCAGGTCAGGATTTCCCCGAAGAAATACGAAGGCGGTCATGAGCTTGGTGATGCTTCCAATCGAACGCGGTTCTTCCCCGTTCTTTTCATACAGCACGAATCCGGTCGCGCGATCTACCACCACGGCGCTTACAGCCGAGGTCACGACGCCAACGCTCGTCGAATCCACTTTGGTGGGAGCGCGGTTCGCATCAGGGGCAGAAGGCAGCCGGCGATGCAAAAGGGCCAGCGCGTCATAGGCGCCGGATTGTCTCATTTCCGCGGCCGGAAGCGTGGCGTAGCGCTCAATCATCCCGGCATCGGACGGGTACAATTGCAACAGCGTCGTCGCGAGCATCAGTTGTACCATCAGACGGATCACCACAAGAAATGTCGTTAGGCCTCCGAATCGCCAAGCGACTCCATGAGCTCCGTGATTTTTTCGCTTTGATGCAACTCATCGAAGTCCGGCAGTTCCGAAAGATCATGTAATCCGAGATGCCGAACGAAATTCGTGGACACCGTATATACGGGCTGCAAGCGTTCGACATCGTCCATCTCGTCAATCAGCCCACGCATGAGCAGGTTACGAATGATGAGCGTGCAGTTCACCCCGCGAATCTGCTCGATTTCCGGCTTTGTAATCGGCCCACGATACGCGATGATCGTCAGCGTCTCGACGGATGGGCGCGTCAGCTCTCCAGACGTTTCCTCCCTAAGAAGCGCCGCGATGAGTTCCGTCTGCGACGGATTGGTCACAAATTGAATTTTCCCCTCATGTTCGACGATATGAATCCCCGAAGTCTCGACATTAAATCGTTCCTTCACGCTCGCAATTGCCTCATGAAGTACCTCATCAGAAACAGAAAGGATTTTTTTCAGCGACGAAATCGCGATCGGCTTCGAAGACGCGAACAGAATCGATTCAAGGGAAGTGAGGATCATAGAAATGTCTTCGCTACTCAGTCGCTTTCGTGATCACGATATCGTTAAATGTCTCCCCTTGCACGGCCTTCACGATGCGTTGTTTCATGAGTTCCAGAAGCGCAAGGAAGCTCACGACCACGTCCACCTTGGACGCGGCGCCACCGACCATGTCGCGGAAGACCAGATGCGACCGCTCGACAATGGCATCGCGCAGCTGTGTCATGCGCTCCTGCACGGATACGACGCGCGCGAGTGACGCTCTCTTCAGGGCGAAGAACGGTTCGAGCCGTTTCAAAAGCGATTGAAAGGCCTCCTGGAGCACGCCCGGCGAAACCTCCGAGGGAGGAAGAAACTCCCTGGTCTTCACAAGCACGGTCTTTTCGCGGGGGAACATGATTTTCTCGGAGAGGTACAGCGACTCAATCGCGTGTGACGCATCCACGAACTGCTTGTACATGCGCAGCTGATCCGCAAGCTTGGTCCCGTCATCCTCGTCATCGAGCTGCAACTGCGGCAGAATCGCCCGCGACTTGATGAGCAAGAGTTTGGTCGCGACCACGAGAAAATCCGCCAGCTCCTCCGGGGGAACGTCATGCGCATCCATGTGCTTCAGGAAGCCCTCGGTGACGCGCGCAAGCGACACTTCGGTAATCGGAAGCTTCTCCCCCTCGATCAGCTCAAGAAGCAGTTGCAGCGGTCCGGAGAATTGTTCGAGCTTGATTTCGAAGGACACAGTTATTCGGTCACGCGGATGTGCGACTCACGCAACGCTTTTTCTGGCAACGCGCTCGGCGCGTCCATCACGGACGTATGCGCGGAACCCGTCATCGGGAATGCCTGAACCTCGCGCAGGTACGTTTCCCCCGTCAGAATCATGATCATGCGCTCGATGCCAAGCCCGATGCCACCGTGCGGCGGAGCCCCGTACTTGAATGCCTCGAGCATATGGCCCACGGATTCATCGATCTCCGCATCCGTGTATCCCATTGTCTTATACGTTGAGCGCAGCACCTTCGGATCATGGGCGCGAATGCTCCCGCCGCCGGTTTCATATCCGTTGCAAACGAGATCGTATTGCGTCGTCAGAATGTTCTCGGTATTCGCTCCGGCCAAATGGTCGGCCAAAAATTCCGGCTTTGGCTGTGAGAACGGATTGTGCGTAAAAATCCATCCGCCTTCCTCGGTCTTCTCGAAGAACGGAAAATCCACGACCCACGCGTACGCAAGGACCCCATGTTTCTTGTCCTCCTCCGTACGCATGTCGAACTTGTCAGCGCCGTACCGCTCCATTGACTCCTTGTAGGTAAGACGCGGGAACGGTTTTTCCTTGAGAGTGAACCCGAGCGATTCAACGGCCTCGGTGATCATTGCCTCGATCGTTTGCATCACATCCTCCCGCTCCACGAAACTCAGTTCGATATCGATTTGCGTATGCTCGAATCCACGATCTGCGCGCGGATCCTCATCGCGGAAGCAGCGCGCCATTTGAAAATACCGCTCAAATCCGGCGACCATCGCCAACTGTTTGTACTGCTGCGGGCTCTGGGGAAGCGCGAAGAATTTTCCGGGTTGAAGGCGCGACGGAACAACGAAGTCGCGCGACCCTTCCGGTGTCGCCTTCGTCAGATACGGCGTCTCGATCTCGACAAAATGATTCTTCAACAAATGTTGCCGACACGCCTGCACGTACAGGCTTCGCAGGCGTAGATGATGCTGTAAACGTTCCGTACGCAGGTCAAGATATCGGTACTTCAACCGCAATTCCTCATTCACGTCCATGGTGTCCTTGGATACCTCAAACGGAGGCGTCTCGGACGTATTCAAAATCTTCAATGTCTTCACGCCGATCTCCACCATTCCCGTCGGCATGTCCGGATTCATCTGCTTCGCGCCGCGCGCGTTCACAACGCCCTCGACCTCGACAACGTATTCAATCGAAAGCTCATCGATGGCCTTCATGGTTGCCTCATCGAGGTCGGGCCTGTAAAACACGACCTGCACGATGGCGGATCCGTCACGCAGATCGATAAACACAAGCTTGTCGCCCATGCGCCGAATCCCATGAACCCAGCCGTTCAGCCTGACCGATTCTCCGACCATGCCGGTCGTTTCGATATTCCACGTTCGTTGCATATGCGTTTATCGTACGACGCCGACGTATTCAATCGTGGCGTCCGTTTCATTCGTTATTTGCGTTTCAGTCTTGGTCGCCAAATCATACAGGTACAGGTTTCCATCCCGGTCAAAGACCACCGTATCACCGAACCAGTCTTTCATGATGCCATTAATCTCCCAACCACTCGCGACACGACCGTATTCTAACGAAAGGATGAGCGAATATGCCTGACCGTCCTCTCCTCCAAAGAGCGGGCCGCTCTCATACCATGCCGTTCGTCGACCATCGTCTGAAAACATCGGGTTCTCGAAGACACGTCTGGCCGCCGATTCGAGTAGGCGTCCTCCCCCAGTTGAAAGATCGACCAGATGAACCTCCGATGGACCGCTTAATTTCTCTCCGAGGCCATCCGGTGGCACGAATGTCACGCCAAGCAGCTGCTTCGTGGCTGGATTGATATCGTACTGGTACAAGTGATGCTCGCGAACATACTCTATTTCGCTCACTTCTCCGGTCGCGACGTCGAGCTTCCAGAGCCCCGCCACCCACGACTCCGTCTCCACGCGTCGGCCGAGGTAAATCGTGCTCTTATCGTCCGCGACCGCGACGGGCACGAGATATCCTTCCGCGGCGCCCGGCGTGATTCCGAGGTCGCGCGGGTCGATGTTCGCGGTCACCACCTTCTTGTCGCCATCATAGGCGACAAGCAGAAGCGCGTTGTCACGGCCAATGTCGCACCGCACGCACAGCGCGGTCGGGGCGGTTGCCTCGTCGGCAGTCGCGCAGATAAACGCCGCCTGCGTGTAACGCGCCGGCCACAGCGGGCCGACCGTCGACGGGTCGACAGCCTTCGTCGTTCCGGACGCAAGATCAAACGCCCGAATCTCAACCGTCCCGTTCTCAGACCGGACGACGTACCGCACTGACGCGTCCGAAGCCGACTCGGAAGGCATAGTCTCTTCGACTGGCGATTCCGGGCGCATGACATTCGCGCGAATATACAAGACCCCCGCAAGCGCAGCGACGATCGCAACGACGACAAATAATGCAAGATACCGATTCATATACCAGTCAATAAACTGACTTCATCACAGTATCGCTCCAAGTCTACGACGAATTTCCAAGTCTTCCCTTTCACGGTTTTGAAGCGCGAGAAACCATCCCTCGACGATGTTCTCACGGTTCAAATTTGGATTTTCTAGATTCTCCTCTTGGTTTTTCATGATTCCCTCCAGGGTTCCAACGAGCGATTCGTCCAGATACACGGCCAGCCGTTTCAGCCGTTCCGTGTTCTTCTGTGAGACTTCCTCGCCCAATGCTACCTGTACCCGGTTCACGAGGCCGACGGTGCGCTGAGCGGTTTTGGAATCAACTTGCATAGAATGCCTAGGGCGTAATGCGATTTATAAGCCGTGGAAACGGAATCGTTTCGCGGATGTGCTGAAGGCCGCAGACCCAGGCGACGATGCGCTCGAGGCCGTAGCCGAAGCCGGAGTGCGGGACGGAACCGTACCGGCGCAAGTCAAGGTACCACTGGTACGGCTCGACTGGCACGTCGTGCTCCTTCATGCGCAACAACAGCGTATCGTAATCATCTTCGCGCTGACTGCCCCCGATGATCTCGCCGTACCCTTCCGGCGCAAGCATGTCCGATCCCAATACGCGCATCGGGTCTTGCGGATCGCGCTTCATATAAAACGCCTTCACCGCCGCGGGATATTTCTCGACGAAGATCGGCCGATCGTACAGCTTGGTCAGAACGGTCTCGTCGTCGCCGCCGAGGTCGTCCATGTCGCCGATGTCACTGCCAAGCTCGCGCAGCTTTGCCACCGCTTCCGCGTGCGTCATGTGCACAAACGGAGCCCGCACCTTTTCAAGCGCGGCCACGTCGCGTTCCAAAATCTCAAGCTCCTTCCGATTCTTTTCAAGCACGTCCTTCACAATGCGACACACAAGCCCTTCTTGTATCGCCATATTCTCTTCATGCTCCACGAATGCGGCTTCCGCGTCCATCATCCAAAACTCCGTGAGATGACGGCGCGTCTTAGACTTTTCGGCACGAAACACCGGCCCGAAGTCAAATGCGCGACCAAGGCTCATGATGCCAGCCTCGAGGTACAGCTGCCCTGACTGCGACAGGTACGCGTTTCCCATGTCGAAATACTCGATCGAAAACAGCTCGGTCGTTCCCTCGCATGCCGTCGGGGTCAGAATCGGCGTATCAAACTTCACGTAACCGTTCTCGTTGAAGTACGCGAACGTCGCGTTGATAATGGTGTTGCGCACGCGCTGGATCGCCCACTGCTTCTCGCTTCGCAACCACAGATGACGCTGGTCAAGCAGAAAGTCCGGACCATGTTCTTTTTTTCCGATCGGATAATCTTCCGGGGCAACATGAACTGCCCTGAATGAAATGCCCTGCAGCTCGAATCCCGATGGCGACCGAGATTCCGCCTTCACTACTCCGGTCACGATCACGGACGATTCAATGCGGATACCATTAAGCGCATTCCATTGATCCTCCGGAAGCTCAGAGTTCGAATACACGGCCTGAACGCGTCCAGTCCCATCACGAAACTGCAGGAAAAAAATTTTGCCGCTGGATCGAAAATTATACGCCCATCCCTTCAATTCGACTTCTTGGCCAACGTAAGCACCGATTTCAGCAGCAGTTGTGGAAATCATACCGATAAATAGTAACCGATTCGCACGTCTAACGCAACCGGATAGACAGATTTCAAAAACGGGGCTAAGATAACGCTCGCTCTGTGGAGCGGAGGTGCTTCGATGTTCCTGATGGGTTCCCGTCCCCACTTCTCGGACGGACAGCTCTCGTACGTCTGTCAAAACGGGCCGGTGACCACCGTAATCCTGTGGAATCCAACCACGAGAAAGGAGACTCTCACGTCAACCGCGAGCCCTGCAAGCGTCGACAAGCCCCTGCCCAGGCGCGCGGGCGTCATCGGCCCAGAGCCATTGACTCGAACCTTCGTCCTGACCCACCTCGGGTCTTTTTTATATAATCGAACACGCGGCGCGAATCGAATTCGCCGGGATCACCGGAAAATGCGATACCATGAGCGACTCCACTGCCTCGTGATATTCAGAAAGATGCGCGCCCACCAAATGTGGTCGCAATTGTGAGGCAAACGACTCGGACATCCCGAAGCGAATGAGCTTCAATGCTTCGTCGGACAGCGCCCGCGCCGCGAACCACTGCTCCTGATCATGATCCACGCACGAACGACACACTACCCCGCCCTTGAGCGCATGCCAACGATATGCCCCGGGTTCGATGGCGAGTTTACATGAAAGACAAAGGGACAATTCGGGACGATATCCGATGATTGTCAGAAGCTTCAACGCGTAACTGCCAAGCAAAAATCCTGCGCGCTCGTTCGTGATGGCCTGCGTTTGCTCAACTGTTTCCAACCACTGGACGAGCAATTCGTATAAAATTGGGTCCGTCTCATTCGGTCGAGTTCCGATGTCCGTGAGATGCAGGGCGTTTTGTACAAGGAGGAGCCGTGACGCGTCCGCATACACGGACGGAAATGCGCGCAGCCGATCCGTTCCCGCGATGGTATCGAACTGGCGGCCGTTCACGACGTAAAAATCCACGATGGCCGGCATCTCCAAATGCGGGGTTAACTTGGCGAGCATCTTATGCCCTCCGCGCGCGAGCATGTCTACTTTTCCGAACTCGCGCGTCAAAACGGAATACCACCGATCCGCTTCGCGGTGGTCTTTGCGCGAAAGCACGATCCCAGTGGCACGATATAGGCTAGCCATGTTGATCGATATATGCCTGTACGATCAGCATGGCGGCAAGAGCGTCCTCGTCGGCCTGAGCTCCCTCCTCGCGTTGAAGCCGGATACTTTCGGCAGTGGTAAACGACTCATCTTCTTCCACCACAGGAACCGAAACAAGTGATTCTAATTTTTTAATAAAGGCACGAGTTTTTTCAAGTTGGTCGGACGAATGATGACTTCCGGTAGACAACGGCACCCCGATCACGATTAGGTCGATATCTTCTCCGGTCACACGTTTCGCGAACGTGTGAAGCGTCGCGTCGCCCATGTTCGGCACCACGTCGAGCGGAACCGCCACGCGTGCCTCGGAATCGCCAAACGCAAGCCCGATCTTCTTATCGCCGTAGTCAATGCCAAGAATGCGCATATTAATCGAACCGCAACAACATGTAAGCAAACCAAAACAATGTGCTTGCCACAAAGGCCAGCAGAGCAAAACCAAACAAGGGGGCACGCTCCTTTTCCGGTTTCCGAGACCATCGAATCGCGAGATAGGCGACCGCAAACCAAAAGAAAAAGTTCGCCAATAGCGGAGTCATTGACTGGCTCGGTCCTGGCCCAAGCGGAGGCATGGGATATGCGAACACGCGCATGGGAAACCCTCCATATCCCATCACGCTTGCCGGAACATCCGGATTGAATTCAAATGCCTTCTGTGTGTCGAAAAACTCATTCGTTCGATGTGAAAAAACAGTAGACCAAACCGTAAGCGTCCAACCAAAACAAATTGCTGCCCCGTGTTGATAGCCGATCTTCATACGGGAAGCGGAGTTAACACCTCAATTCCATCCTTTGTCACCACGATCGTTACTTCAAAGTGGGCCGCGAGTTTGCGATCCTTCATGACCACTGTCCATCCATCCTCGGCCGTTTCCACGTCCCATGTACCAAGTCCGATCATCGGTTCGATGGCCAGGCACATTCCCTCGACGATCTCCACCCTTGGGTATCGATGATCGGAATAATTTGGGATGTGCGGACCCTCATGAACCTTGTGTCCCACCCCGTGTCCAACCAACGCACGAACAATGCCATATCCATGTGGTTCGACGACCGATTCGACGGCCTTCGCCACGTCACTCACCAACCCGCCAACGTGCACGACGTTTGCCCCTGCGAGACAGGCTTCACGCGTTACGGCGATCAACTTCGCGGCCTCTTCCGATACATGACCGACCGGGACGGTTGCAGCCATGTCCGTGCACAATCCGTTATACCAAAGGCCAATATCAAGTCCGACAATGTCTCCTTCCTTCAAGACGATTGGGCGATCACCGCGGCCGTGCACCACCTCCTCATTCACGGAAATGCATAAGGTCGTTGGGAACGGTTCGTCGTCCGCATGTGATTTGTACCCCTTGAATGACGGTTCTCCGCCCCCCTCACGAATCACCTGTTCGGCAACGGCGTCAATGTCCGAGAGGGTTACGCCCGGCCGTACCGCGTCGCACGCCGCCTTCAGCGCACGCGAAAGCAGGTGTCCGCCCTCACGCATCGAATCAATCTCATTTTTTGTTTTCGTCAGCGCCATACGCCTTCCCAACCAAGAAAAAGTTACATTTCCAAGCCAGCTAAAATTCGATCTTGTACTTCTTTGACGGTTCCTACACCGTTCACGCGGCGCAGAATGCCACGATCCTCAAACTTCGCGAGCATTGGGATCGTATCGTGATCGTAGATGTCGAGACGACGATTAATCGCCTCCGGCACATCATCCGAACGCTGAAGAAGCGACCCTCCGCACGCACACGGGTCGCCGATGCTTGAACCGGACGACATAGCATAGACCTTCCCGCACCGTTCACACGTCAGGCGACCGCCGAGCCGCTTAAGCGACTCCTCCCGTGGAACTTCAATCACAATCGCATGTGTCGGCTCATCGAATGTAAACATTCCGTACTGCTCCAAATTACGGGGATAACCGTCAAGGATGTATCCGTTCGCGACATCCGGACGCTTGAGTCGCGCCTGAAGCACCTCCGCCGCGACAAGGTCAGAGACCAGATGGCCACTTTCTAGAATCCATTTTACCTTCATTCCAACCTCGGTCCCAGCGGCAACCTCGTCACGCAACAATTGTCCCATCGCAAACGCTGGGACGTTAAGCTTTTCGGATAAAATCTGAGCCTGGGTTCCTTTTCCGCTTCCCTGTGGTCCAACGAGCAAAATCTTATGGGTCATAATGAATTCAGTATACCAAAAAGTCGTGGAGTGACGGAGTCATGGAGCCGCGGAGTGACTCGGTGACTCCCAGGCCTTACGAACTCAAAATCCCACGACATCTCCTTACATCTCGTACTCGTGCATGCTCATCTGTGCCTCAACCTGTTTCAGCGTTTCAATCACCACGTTCACAACGATCAACATCGACGTTCCTCCGATCACGAGCGTCGCGTTCCCGGTAATCTGCTGGGCGAGCAACGGAAGCACCGCGATAAGCGAGAGAAAGAGAGCTCCAGCCAAAAGAATTCGATTGGTCACCCACGCGATGTATTCGGCTGTCGGCTTGCCCGGACGGATGCCGGGAACGAAGCCGCTTTGCTTCTGGAGATTTTCCGCGACCTGGTCCGGATGGAAAATCACAGAAGTATAGAAGAAGGTAAAGGCAAAGACCAAGGCGAAATAAACGATGCCGTACACCAGTTGATTCTGAAACATCTGCAATGCCCATTCGGCCGCCGCCCGGAGCGCCGGAGTACGCGCGTTCATGAAAAACTGCGCGACAACGCTTGGGAACAGAATGATGGAGATCGCGAAAATTATCGGGATCACGCCGGCAATGTTAAGCTTAATGGGAAGATTTGAGCTCACGGCTCCAGACAACCGAGATCCGCGCATCTGCCTGGCATATTGCACGGGGATATTGCGCTGTGCCTCTTGCATAATGACCACAGCCGCAATGGTCACGAGTGTAAGCACCACAAAAATGATAGCAGTGATAAGCTGAGAACGGTCATAAAGCGCGAGAGACTGGCTGAAGTAACTCGGTAATCCAGCGATGATTCCAGCAAAAATCAAAATAGAAATTCCGTTACCCATGTTCTTTTCAGAGATAAGCTCCCCCATCCACATGAGAAAGATCGTTCCGGCCGTCATGCTTACCATCACCAAAAGCGTTGTCATGAGATTCGCGCTTCCACCGGCAAACAAGGTTGATCCGGACTGCTGTTCGAACAAGAGGACCAGACCATATCCCTGCAAAAGAGCGAGTGGAACCGTAAGCATGCGAGACCACTGGTTGATCTTATTTCGACCCTGTTCCTCTTTTTGCATTTCCTCAAGCTTCGGAACAATCATCCCGAGCAGCTGAAAGATAATGGACGCCGTAATATAAGGAGCCAGTCCAAGGGCCACGACCGAAAAATTCTCAAGCGTGCCGCCAGAGAAAATGTTCAATAGCCCAAAAAACTGATTTCCTTGAAAAAAGTTCATCAGAGCGCTCGGATCTACCCCTGGAACAGGGACGTGGGCCACGACGCGAAAAATCACCAACATCGCGAAGACGAACAACAAACTTGTTCGCACTTCCTTCGTTTTCCACACGCGAGCGAATGAAAACATAGCCAATGTTTAGAGGATGGAACCGCCAGCCTTCTCAATTTTTTCCTTGGCCGTCGCAGACACCGTACATCCCTCGATGATCACCTTGATCGAAATCGCACCGTCCCCAAGAATCTTCACTTTCTTTCCCTCGAATGGAATAAGACCCTTGGCTGCAAGCATCTTTGGGTTAATTTTTGCCCCGTCCGGAAACGACTTTGAAATGATGCCGAGGTTCACGACCGCTGCCTTCTCATGTGGACTCTTAAATCCACGCGATTTCTTCATCGACAACATGATCTGGCGAATACCCTTTTTCTGAAGTCCAGAACGACCCCCCGAACGAGAGCGCTGACCTTTCACGCCCTTACCAGAATACGAACCGCCTTTCGAAAGACCGCGGCCAATGCGCTTGGCAGATTTCCGAGATCCTTTTGCTGGCTTAATTGTATGAAGGGAGATAGCCATATTATTCTGCCTTTACCTCAACTTTTTCTGTCGGAAATTCCTTTTTCTTTTGAATCCGCAAAGACTTGATCGCCTCCATCGTGGCTTTTGCGATGTTAATTTTGTTCGATGAGTTCAAAATCTTCGACGATGCGTTCGGGACCCCGGCGAACTCAAGCACCATACGCACAGCACCGCCAGACTTAAGCCCGGTCCCACGCGGAGCCGGCTTCAGCAGCACGACCGCTGAACCGAACTTCATCTGAACCGGGTGTGGAATCGTGTCGTAAACGAGCGGAACGCGAATAACCTTCTTTTTTGCCTGACGATATGCTTTTTCGATCGCAATTTGCACGTCAATGCCTTTGGCGACCCCAATGCCAACGCGACCCTTTTTGTCACCAATGACCAATGTACACCGGAAGGACATGCGCTTACCACCGGCAGTCACACGAGTAACCCGAGAAAGGTCGAGAATTTTTTGCTCGAATTCTTTCGGCTCGCGACGAGGGCCACCACTTCGGCCGCCACGTCCCATCGGTTTTCGTTTCTGCTGTTCGTCCATATGATTTTAGAAATTCAGTCCGCCCTCGCGCGCGCCCTCTGCGAGCGCTGCGACGCGGCCAATGTACCGATTCGAACCACGATCAAACACAACCTGCTCAATGCCGGCCGCCTTTGCCTTCTCGGCAAGTTTCATGCCCACGATCTTCGCCGTCTCAACGGGCTTGCCCTTCTCGGACACGTCCTTGTCAGACGATGCCGCGAGGGTGCGTCCGGCCGCGTCATCGATAAGCTGGGCATAAATATGCTTCAGGCTCCGTTTGACAGAAAGACGCGGGCACTCGGCAGTACCGTGAATACGCACACGCACGCGATGTGCGCGACGCTTGGTCCGTTCGTGTTTAGATTTCATGACGTTCGGCATATATTCTATTCGCCCGCCTTAGCCGCCTTACCGGCCTTACGACGGATCGTTTCATCGGTGTATTTGATGCCCTTCCCCTTATACGGTTCAGGAACACGGAGCTTGCGAATGTGGGCAGCCGTCTGACCGACCACTTCCCGGTCGATACCAATAATCGTCAGAACGTTCTTTTCGACCGTCGCGCTCACGCCTGCCGGGAGTTCGTACTCCACATCATGGGAAAATCCAAGGTTCAAGACAACCTTCTGGCCTTGAACGCTGACACGGAACCCGACGCCGTTGATCTCAAGGGACCGAGTAAAGCCCGCTGTCACGCCCGTCACCATGTTGGCGACAACCGCGCGAGCCGTTCCCCACTGCGCCCGGTCGCCGACAGCATCCGGATTTCGCACGGACACAACGATCCCCTTTCCTCCATCAACGTCTTCTATCGCAACAGACACATGCGAATGAAGCTTGTGGCTCAAGGACCCTTTTGGCCCCCTTACATCCACTCGGCCATTCTCAAGCGTTACGTCAACACCGGAAGGGATCGGAATAAATTTTTTTCCTATACGGGACATATGGTTATGACACTTCGCAAATCACTTCGCCGCCGAGCTTGCGGGAACGTGCCTCCTTGTTGGTCATCAAACCGTTTGGGGTGGAAATGATGGCGATGCCCATGTCGGATTTGACGCGCGGCATCTCCGTGCACTTCGTATATACACGATGCCCAGGCGTACTTACGCGATGAACTTCAAGCAGAGCCGGCTCACCATCACGGTAGGCGAGCGACATCTTGAGCGACGGAAACTTACCCTGCGTAACCTTCTCTACGCCGCTCACGTATCCCTCCTTCTCGAGAATCTTGGCGATTGCGAACTTCACGTTCGAGTATGGCAAGACCACCTCGCGCTTTCGCACGGCGAAGGCGTTTCGGAGACGAGTCAACATGTCAGAAATTGGGTCGGTCATCATATTACCAGCTTGCTTTCACCACACCTGGGATTTCTCCTCGGTTGGCCAGCTCACGGAAACAGATGCGGCAAAGCTCGAAAGCGCGCATGAATCCGTGCCGGCGTCCACACTTCCAGCAGCGATTAACCTTGCGGCTTGTGAACTTTGGCTTCCGATTCGATTTTGCGATCTGATTTTCCGTTGCCATATGGCTTACTTGGACTCTTTATTTTCATTTCCCTCCGCGGCCGCGGCGCCCCCGACGGTAAATGGGAAGCCGAGATTCACGAGAACCGCCTTTCCTTCCTCGGCGGACTTCGTCGTCATACCGATCGTCACTTCCAAGCCGTGAATCACCTCGATTTCATCCGTTCGGATTTCTGGAAAAGCCGTATGCTCGGGAAATCCGAGCGTATAATTTCCGCACTCGTCGAACCCGGTCGCTGGCAATCCGCGGAAGTCACGAATGCGCGGGATGGAAATTTTCACAAGCTTTTCGAGAAAGTCCCACATGCGCTTGCCGCGTAGCGTGACCTTCATCCCAACGACCATTCCTTCACGGATTTTGAAGGTTGAGATAGATTTGCGGGCCTTAGTCTTTACCGTGGCCTGTCCCGTGATACGACGAAACGTATTCTCGGCGGTTTCAAGAAATTTTGCATCCTTGATCCCCTTTCCGAGACCGACGTTTAGCGTGACCTTCGTGATCCTTGGCACGGCGTTCAAGTTCATGTATCCGAACTCGGACATTAGCTTGGGGATCACTTGATTTTTGTAGGTTTCTTTCAACGACATATTATTCGATCTGTTCGGAGGCGCCCTTTGACCGGATTACGCGCACCTTGTCCTTACCGCCATCCTTAGCAACAATATCGAATCCGATCCGTCCAGACTTTCCACTTTTCTCGGAAACAATACGGACATTGGAAACATGCAGTGGCGACGGGAACTTGATCGTCTGTCCCTGAGTCGTCCCGCGGCGCTTCAGATGCTTTGTCATGAGGTTGATGTTCTCGACGACAATCCGTTCAAGCTTCGGGAATACCTGAAGAACCTTCCCTTCCTTGCCCTTATCTTTGCCCGCAGTGATGCGAACGTTGTCACCAGTCTTAATCTTCATATTAAAGCACTTCAGGGGCAAGAGATACGATCTTCGAATACCCGAGGGCACGCAATTCACGTGCGATCGGCCCAAAGATGCGAGTTCCCTTTGGATCCTTCGAATCCTTATCAACGATCACGCCGGCATTCTCGTCGAAACGAATGTATGTTCCGTCCTTTCGACGCGTTTCCTTACGGACACGAACGAGAACGACCGTTACCACGTCGCTTTTTTTGACGGCGGCATGCGGCACGGCTTCCTTGACGACCGCAGTTACGAGATCACCGATTCCTGCGGCGCTCTTCTTATATCCGCCGAGTACGCGAATCACCTGAAGCTTTTTTGCCCCACTATTGTCCGCGACTTTCAACATTGTGCGATGTTGGACCATATTAAGCGTTCTTCTTCACAATCCTCCACCGCTTGTCACGGGAGATCGGCCGACACTCCGCAAACGTGACCACGTCTCCAACGTGCATCTCGTTTTTTTCGTCATGCACCTTGTATTTTTGGCTACGCACGTAGCGCTTCTTATACTTCGAGTGCGTCACGGTTCGGTCAACCTGAACCACGACCGTCTTCGTCATCTTGTCAGACACGACGACCCCCGTAAACGTACGGGCGACTTTTTCGATTTTAGGGGTGTTGGCTTGCATAGGATTACTTCTTCTCACACAGGATCCGATGGATGTTCGCTGCGCGTTTACGCAACTCACGAACCTGACGAACCTGTTTGAGCTGATGGGACGCGAGTCGGAAGCGAAGTTCACGCAGCTCGGTTTCTGTTTCCGCAAGAAGACGTTCAAGCGCCTCGGCGGATTGGGTTGAAAGCGTTTTGATGTCCATATTAATCGCGGAAAACGACTTTTGTCTTACAAGGAAGCTTGTACGATGCAAGATCCATCGCTTCCTTCGCAAGCTCAGGCGAAACGCCATCGATCTCAAACATCACGGTTCCTGGACGTACCACGGCCACGTAATGATCAACGGCACCCTTCCCCTTACCCATCGGCATTTCGGCACCCTTCGTGGTTACCGGCTTGTCAGGAAAGATACGAATCCAGATCTTGCCACCGCGTTTGATCGCGCGTGTCATGGCGCGTCGGGCAGCCTCAATCTGTCGGGAGGTAACCCACGATTCGGTCATGGCTTTAAGTCCGGCCTGCCCGAACGCAAGATTCGTGCAGCGCGTCGCGACACGCTTGCCGCGTGCGCGTCCTTTATGCCACTTTCGATGTTTTACTTTTTTCGGAATCAACATATCAGTTGGTAGTTGGTAGCTGGTAGCATTGGCAGTCGTGACCACTCACTACTCACTCTTTGTCTTTTCTTCAAATACCTCTCCACGATTGATCCATACCTTCACGCCGATCGCGCCATAGATCGTCTTTGCCGTCACCGAGGCGAAATCGATATCCGCCCGCAGATTATGAAGCGGAATTTTTCCCTGGGCGAGCGTTTCCGTACGAGCAATCTCCGCCCCATTGAGACGCCCCGACAAGGTAATTTTCACCCCTTCGGCACCGCCCTTCATCACGCGTTCGATTGCCATCTTCATGATACGACGGAATGGCATGCGCCGTTCGATGTCCATTGCGATTTGGAGCCCTGTGACGCGAGCGGAAAGCTCCGGATGTTCAACCTCCTTCACGTTGAGATTGATCACGGTACGACGGCCGGAGAAGAACTTTGTTTTCAACTTTTTCTTGATATCCTCGATGCCAGCGCCCGCTCGTCCAATGATTACGCCAGGCTTCGCCGCAAAGATATTGATGGTGACGTTCTGGCGCGAACGCTCAATCTCCACTCGGTCCACCTGAGCCTCACGAAGATCCTTCAGGAGCAACGCGCGGATACGGATGTCTTCACGCAGCAGGGAGGTAAAATCTCGATCTGCGAACCAATGCGCGTGCCAAGCATGCGTAACGGCTAGACGAAATGCTTTCGGATGTGTTTTTTTACCCATACTATTTCGTCTTCTTCGCGGCCGATTTCTTGGCTGCGACCTTATTCACCTCCTTTGGCTTCACCTCTTTCTTCTTCGCGACTTTCGCGCTCTTCTTTTTTGGAATTTCCGCGTCCGATAGAACGATTGTTATGTGGCTCGTGCGCTTACGAATTGGCGCCGCGCGACCAAAGGCCTTTGGTGTCCAACGATGAATCGTCGGGCCGCCGTCCGCGGTAATAGTTTTCACGAACAGGTTCTCCTTATCCAACTGGAAGTTATGTTCCGCGTTGGCAATCGCCGAATTAAGAAGCTTCAACACGGGCAATACCGCTGCCTTTTTCATAAATTGCAGCTGTGTCTGCGCGCGCATCACATCCATCCCACGGATGACATCAATAACCAACCGGACCTTCCGGGGTGACATGCGGATATTATTTGCTTTCGCGATGACTTCCATATCAGAAGGTTATTTCTTCGCGGCCGGAGCGGCGGCGGCTGGAGCGGACGGAGTCGACGCGGCAACCTGTCCGCCATGACGAACAAACTTACGGGTCGGAGAGAACTCACCGAGCTTGTGTCCGACCATGTTCTCGACAACGCGCACAGGAACAAAATCCTTGCCGTTATGAACGCCGATCGTGAAACCAACCATCTCCGGGGTAATCGAACACGCTCGAGCCCAGGTCTTGATGACGGTCTTGTCACCAGCCTTAAGCTTGAGAATTTTCTTCAGAAATTTTTCGTCCACGTATGGACCTTTCTTCAAGCTGCGAGACATAGGTTTATGCTCCTACGAACCGACCTTTCGGACGTCGTTGAATGATGAGCTTATCGGAAGCCTTCTTGCGGCGCGTCTTAACGCCGAGCGCCGGCTTACCCTGAGGAGTCTTCGGATTCTTGAGACCAATGGAGTTACGTCCCTCGCCTCCACCATGCGGGTGGTCGACCGGGTTCATGGCCTTTCCACGAACGGTCGGACGGATACCGCGGAGACGCGTGCGTCCCGCTTTTCCCCAACGGATCAAACGACGGTCTGGATTGGAAACCTGGCCAATGGTGGCCATGCATTCCTTAGACACCTGTCTCAATTCACCAGACGGAAGTTTCAGAGTGGCGAAAGAACCTTCTACGGCCATGATCTGTGCACCTACGCCCGCGCCACGCACGAGCTGACCGCCCTTTCCAGCGACAATCTCCACATCATGCACGTTCATGCCAACCGGGATGAACTCAAGTCGATAACGATTTCCATCCGCGATTTCTCCCTTCTCCTTCGAGGAGATAACCGTCGCACCAACCTTGAGACCGAGCGAAGCGACCATGTAGCGTTTCTCGCCATCCGCATAATGCAGGAGGGCGAGACGGGCTCCTCGTCCCGGGTCATACTCAATCGCTACGATCTTTGCCGGTACATCGTATTTGTCACGACGGAAGTCCACCACACGAATGCGACGTTTTGCGCCGCCTCCACGATGACGGACGGCGATCTTTCCGTTCGAACGACCGGCCTGCTGCTTTCGCGCGATCGTGAGTTTCTTTTCCGGCTCGAATTTCGTTACGTCATCAAATGCGTCGACGGAAGAAATTCGGCGTGCGTTCGTTGTTGGATTGTATTTTCGAACTGACATAGGATTAAACGCCTTCGTAGACGTCGATCGTCTTTCCCTTCGGCAGTGTAACAATGGCCTTCTTCCAATCAGAGCGCTGGCCCACCGTCCGGCCAAATCGCACGAACTTGCCTCGGACGCGCTGAATGTTTACGGACGTGGGAATAACTCCGTACATCGCCTTGATTGCGGCGCGTACTGCCACGCGATTCGCATTCGGTGCGACCAAGAACGAATACTGACCGACGTGTGCGATAATCGCGGCCTTTTCCGTAACAAGCGGGCGAACAATCGTTCCGGAGAGATCAGTCGAAATCACCCTGGCTTTCTTGACCGGTTTCTTTTCGACGGCCTTCTCGGTCCTCACGGCATCTGACTTCACGACTTTCGTTTCCTCAAGGATCTCCCCCTTAAGCTCTTGCTCTTTCTTCGATTTGAACTTGTCGAGAATACCCATATTAAGAGCGCTTAAAGGTCTTCGTGATCGTATCGATCGCTTCCTTTGAAACAATGACAAACTCATGCGCGAGCAAATCACCGATGTTCAGCGAGTGCGCCGGGAGCGTGGTCACACGAGGAATATTGCGCGCGGCGCGGGCAGCGGCCGTGTTGGCCGTTTCAAGCACCACGAGCGTTCTCTTTCCGGCGGCCGGAAGTTTCTTGAGGACATTGACGAACACCTTGGTCTTCGCCTCCGGAAGCACCATGCTTTCAATCGCGACGAACTTCTCACTCACGACCTTGTCGGTAAGTACCATGGCAAGCGCCTTGCGCTTCGCGGCCTTGTTCAATTTGACGGAAAAGTTACGGTCACTGCGCGGTCCGAACGTAATTCCACCACCGACCCAAATTGGCGAGCGGCGAGAACCATGACGGGCCTTACCAGTTCCTTTTTGTTTCCAAGGCTTCTTACCCGTTCCAGCGACCTCTGAACGATCCTTCGTGTGAGCGAGCACCTGGCGACCATTCGCATGCTGGGCCACGAGTGCCTCATGAATGAGCGCAGGGTTCGGCTTCACGTCAAAGAGGGCGGCATCGAGCACAAGCTCACCGACGGAAGCTCCTTCCTGATTATAGAGGGTTACTTTTGCCATACGGACTTGGCTTCGCGCGACACCACGAGGAGAATGCCTCCGCGGGCGCCAGGCACGGCACCTTTGATTGCCAAAATATTGTTGACAGGATCAACCGAAATCACCTCGAGATTCTTTACCGTTACGCGATCATCGCCCAAGTGACCTGCCATGCGCTGACCCTTTGAAACCGGACCTTGTCGCTGAGAAGCGATGGAACCAGGCATACGCATCTGGTCTTTCTGACCATGGGTGGCGGGACCACCGGAGAAATGATGGCGTTTCATCACGCCAGCAAAACCGCGGCCTTTTGAGGTACCAACGACGTCCACGTGCATCCCCACAACGAAGACAGACGCATCGATCATATTCCCTCGCGCAAGATCAGTGGCATCCACGCGGAATTCGCGCAACGTCCCGACCGTCGAGAGATCCTTGACGTGTCCTGCTTCTGGTTTTGGGAGGACGCGCTTTACGTCCGTACCAAGCTGAACGGCAACATAGCCGTCTTTTTCTGTCGTGCGTACCTGCGTCACGACGTTCGGATCCGCCTTAACAAGCGTTACCGGAATAACCGTCCCATCCTCACGGAACTGCTGCGTCATCTCGAGTTTTCGACCAATAATGAATGGCATATGACAGTGGTCCTCTTAGGACATATCTCCGGCATAAGTAAAAGCCAGAAGTCGGTCCGTCTTGGAATATTCGCTGTATCAACTTGATTCAAGACAAAACGGCTTCTGACCTGTTCGCGTCACGGAACAGAATGTGTCGGGGGATTCGTAAATGAATGGCAATATGTCCTTTTCGGTCTTCGGAAGCCCCAGGATGTTTTGCACTGCATCTTATCCTGTGTTCGTCGACCGACATTGATCACGGGTGACCGATCGTATGGACCTCCATTGAGATCCATACTCTTCTGTCATCCGTGCGGGATCGTACTATGTCTTGATCTCGACGTCAACCCCCGCAGGAAGATTGAGCGACATCAGCGCGTCAATGGTCTTTTCTGTCGGCTCCGTAATGTCGATGAGACGCTTGTGAATACGCATCTCATATTGCTCACGCGAGTCCTTGTGGACGAACGTGGAGCGATTCACCGTGTACTTACGCTTCTCGGTCGGAAGGGGCACCGGCCCATGCACCTTTGCCCCGGAACGCTCGGCTGCCTTGATGATGGTGAGCGTTGCCTGGTCAATGATTTTATGGTCATAGGCGCGGATTCGAATGCGAATACGCTGTTCTTCCGGCTGCTTTTCGGCTTTCTTTGTTGCGTTTGACACAGTGTTTATAGAAAGAACGATTGCCACGCCAGCGGCGGGGCATTAATGGTTATTTGATGATCTTCGTAACGACGCCAGCTCCAACCGTGCGACCACCCTCACGGATGGCGAACTTGGACTTTTCTTCAAGAGCAACTGGCTGGATAAGCTTAACGGTAAGGTTCACCGTGTCGCCCGGCATGACCATTTCCGTGCCGGCCGGAAGCATCACGTCACCCGTCACGTCAGTGGTGCGGATGTAGAACTGAGGCTTGTAACCGTTGAAGAACGGTTTGTGGCGTCCACCTTCTTCTTTCGAGAGACAGTAGATTTCCGCCTCGAATTCCGTGTGCGGCTTCACCGAACCCGGCTTGGCAAGAACCATGCCGCGCTCGACATCCTCTTTCTTCACGCCGCGAAGGAGAAGTCCCGCGTTGTCGCCAGCCATGCCGGAATCGAGGTTCTTGTTGAACATCTCGATACCCGTGACGACCGTCTTCGACGGTTCTGGCTTCAAACCGATGATCTCTACTTCCTCGTTAATCTTAATGACACCGCGCTCGATGCGACCGGTCACCACTGTTCCACGACCTTCGATCGAGAACACGTCTTCGATCGGCATGAGGAACGGCTTATCTGTCTCGCGAACTGGCTCCGGAATATAAGTATCAAGAGCCTCGATGAGATCGACGATCGGCTTGGCAGCCGCTTCGTCGGACGGATTCGCGAGCGCCTTCGCGGAAGAACCGCGGATCACCGGCACCTCGTCGCCTGGATACTCGTACTTGGTGAGAAGCTCGCGAACTTCTTGTTCGACGAGATCAATGAGTTCCGGATCGTCCACCATGTCCACCTTATTGAGGTAAACGATGATGGCCGGAACGCCGACCTGGTGGGCGAGAAGGATGTGCTCGCGGGTCTGCGGCATCGGACCGTCCGCGGCGGAAACCACGAGGATAGCACCGTCCATCTGGGCGGCACCCGTGATCATGTTCTTGATGTAGTCGGCGTGTCCCGGACAGTCGACGTGCGCATAGTGGCGCTTGTCGGACTCGTACTCACAGTGAGCGGTCGCGATGGTAATACCGCGAGCCTTGGACTCCGGCGCCTTGTCGAGGTCGTCGACGCCTTTGTTCTGGGCAATACCGCCGCGCGCGGCGAGAACCGCAAGAATCGCGGCCGTGGTGGTGGTCTTCCCGTGGTCAACGTGACCGATGGTTCCGACGTTCACGTGCGGCTTGTTGCGTTGAAACGCTTCTGCCATAGCATTTTTTTGAGCTTGACCGCCCTTTGCGATCTTGCCCGGCCGGATCAAGTGGCCACATCCTTACGTGCACTTGGTCCAGGCGGGCAAAAAATTGCTCTAGTTAGATTAATTTCTTAATTAATGTCGTAAGACGGCGAAATTATAACAAAAGGACTCGAGTTACGCAAGGCCTTTGGCGCAGATTATTCGACCGGTTCTAGATAAAACTGTTCCTCGCCGAAATCCTCGTCAGTTTTCATGTTTTCAGCCGGTTTTTCATGTTTCTGCTGTTCGGTCGCTCCAACGACTGATTCCTGGCCTTTTTGGCGTTGATATTCAAGAAACTGTCGCTCCAGATCGGATTTCTCAATTTCTGACATTTTGCTGAGATCCCATGTATCCCCAGGCTCACCGGCCGATTGCATGGCTTCCCAAATGTCCGATGGCTGGCCGAGGGCTGATTCCGGCTCCGGTGACGGAGAAGTCTCGGGTCTGACGGCGTCGTCGGGAACATCAGGACCATTATTCGGTTTGTCTAACCCTGTGTTGTCATCCCACCACCCTTCTTCCCATTCACCGCCATCTTCGGATGACTGAAAATCAACCAATGTCTCGTACTGTTCCAATCCCATGACAACGTAAACGTCCTCCCCGTTGGTATCGGTAACAACCATTCGGTCGCCGGTACGTCGAATCAGATCAAGAATGCGCCGAAGTTGTTTGTCCATATTGCAGGCATTTTAACCCACGAGGCCAGGGTGTCAAATCAAATGATCCATGGTTGACAATTTGGTCTTTCTCTGGTAGACCAATGCTACGACTCCAACAACGAAGGAGGGCGCATGCCCAGCGAAAAAGAAGAACTCAAGGGCGCGTATATCCCGTTCGGAAAGAACGACGTGCTGGCGCTTCCGATCCACGTCGACGCGGATCTGGTTGCGCTGTCAATCGCCGACGCCAACCCTGGAACATTCCTGGTCTACGCGGCGGTTGCCAAGGTCGACGGCAAAGGATCGATACTTCTCAGGCACGATCGCCTCGACGGATGGACCGAGACGCACAGCGGTGCCATCGAGCGGGTCGTGGCAATCGACGACGACGTAGAAATCTCTCAAGGCGATTCCACTACCGGAGAGTACGTGATGTGGGGAGGAGAACCAGTCACCATCCCCGATGGTGGGCGCTGGTGGATCGGAACCGATCAGCGGACGCCTACCCTGATCGTTCAGCACGGAGCCGTGCTGACCAGACACTTCGTCTCCGGACGCACAGAGACGTTCGACGCCTCGAACGTCATCCCGGCGGTTGCCGTGCTCGACGAGGAATTGGACCGCGTGGTATTCCGCGACGGCATCCCGTACTTCGAAGCGCGAAGCAAGGAACCGCGCGTCGTCGGCGACGCGCAGACGCGCGTCTTCGAATGCGGGGGCGAACTCGTCGCCGTGGACTACAAGGATCCAAAACGGCCGTGGATCAACACTCTCACCTCCGTCGCGGACGGAAGCGAGACCCTGATCGCAGACGCGCCGATCCGCGTCATCGACATTTCCGGAACGGACCTCCACTGGGTCATCACGTTCGACGTGAACGTTTCGGGCAAGTCGAACGCGCCCGGTGACCATCGTCGCCAGATCATGGTACTGAACCGCGACGGAAGTCGGCGAGTCGCCGAAGAAGACGACGCCATTCGCGACCGATGGTCGCCGACCGACGCCACCAGGAGCTTCGTTGCCCCTGACGGGTTCCGCGTGGTACTCGTCGAAATGGGACGGCGCACCGAAAACGGGGATGCCCAACGCGGCGTCATGATCTACACTGATACCGGACACATCTTCCACGTCCTGCGCGGCGTGGCGTTCGAGACGCTGCACCTGGTCGAGGATGAGATCTGGGGCTGGCGGCGCTGCCCCGGCGGCGTCATCCTCTCACGCTTTCCCTTCCTCCGCGACTAGTTCGCGGAATTTTTTTATTGCGCGGTTGTTCTCGCCTTGCCGTCACGATACACTGTACGCATATGAATACTTTCAAACTGACGGTGGCAATCTTGTGCGGTGTGGCACTGATGGGATTCGGCTGTTCACCGACTGACCGGTTGGCCGAAAAGGCCACGGAGTCCGCGATAAACGCGCAACTTGATGGTCAGGCGAACGTGGACATTGAGGAAGGAATGATTCGATACGAGGACGCGGAAACAGGAGCCGTCTCCGCGTGGGGTGAGAACATAGATGTTCCAGAAACCTTCCCTTCCGACGTTCCGCGGTACGAAAATGGCAATGTCGTTGGCGTCACCATAAGCGAGGATGGCGCATGGATCTCGTATGCCACGTCCGACTCCGTTGAAATGGCCATCTCCTGGTACGAAGACCGACTTGTCTCCGAAGGATGGACGCGACAAGCGAGCTACTCCATACGGGGTTCCGAGATGCGCTCCTTCGCGAAGGACGACGCGACCATCACCGTATCCGCCAGCACGGACGAGTCGTCAGACGCAAAGACATCCGTCATGATCGTTCGATCAGCTAGCTAACCTATGGGAAAACACCTTGCCGACTACGGTTCCGCGCCAATCGATTTCGCGCGCGGGAACGGTTCGTACCTGTTCGACAAACGCGGAAAAAAATATCTTGATTTTCAAACTGGCTGGTGCGTGGGTACGGTCGGATGGAAAAACGCGGAAATGGCCGAGGCCATTTCCGCGCAGGCACGCGAGGGCCTTCATCTTCCCCCGTGGTTTCGACTCGAACGCCATGAATGGTTCGCCTCGCGACTTGTGAAAATTGCCCCGGGCAAGCTCGATCGAGTGTTCCGCGCCTGCAGCGGATCCGAAGCGGTTGAGTTTGCGATCAAGGCCGCGCGCGCCGCAACGCGGAAGCCAACCATTGTGACAATCGATGGCGTGTATCACGGCCACACCTATGGCGCCGGAAGCGTCGGGAACGGATTCGGCCGCGTGTTATCGCCATGCGACGGATTTGTGAAAGTCCGCATGCCTCGATCACGATCGTCGGAACAAAATGTGCTTGCCGCGATCGAAGAACGCTTCGCAATTGGAGACGTGGCAGCCTTTCTTTCCGAGCCAGTTTGGACGAATGCCGGATGTGTTATTCCTTCCCCAAATTTCTATCCATCCGTGCAATCGCTCTGTCGCGCGTACGACATTCTACTTGTCATGGACGAAGTTGCTACGTGCATGGGTCGGTGCGGCAAGATGTTCGGATCGGAACTTTGGAACATCGAGCCGGACATTCTCACGCTCGGCAAATCGTTCACTGGTGGATACGCCACCATGGCTGCGACCATGGTTACCGAACGGGTGTTCCAAGGGGCACGTGGCATCCCATCGCATCCGACGTTTGGCTGGGCATTCCAAGACCTCGCCGCAGTCGAAAAGAACGTCGAGATCATCGTACGCGATAACTTGGCCGGCAACGCGGCGGCGGTCGGGACGTACTTGCTCGATCTTCTGAAGCCGCTCGAATCGATCAAAAAGGTCAAGGAAGTCCGCGGCGTCGGCATGGTGCTTGCCATCGAATTCCGCCTTCCAATCGCCCCGCTCGTCGCCGCCAAATGCTACCGCCTCGGCCTAGTCGTGGAGTATACGAACGTCCGTACGCTCTTCATTTCTCCGATGCTCAACCTCACCAAAAAAGAGGCAAAAATGGGAGCAAACATGATAAAACAGGCTTGTGGAACTTGACGGAATCCGGGTTTTGTGGTATCCTACGTTCTTGTGATGAGGGTTGATCGCTTGTCCCCTCAAGGATTCAAAGGTACCGTAACGGAACTTTGCACAGGAAAGTCGAAAGATAACACGCAGGATCAAGTAACACTGTTTACGCCTGAACTGGTCTTCTCCGCTTCGAATCAATCATAAATGCCCTCCTTGCTTGTCGAGGAGGGCATTTTGTTTACGCGACGATCTTCTTCATCTTTTCCATCTTCTTCCACACATCCCGATACAGGGCAAGCTGGCCGCGGGCACGGGCAAGATTGTGGGCGCGGCGCGAAGGATACCGTTTGGGATCCCAACCAAAGTAGCTGTCAGTAAAATAGTCGGTGAGAAAACGAGAAGCGAGCTCGAGCGTGATCGTCGCGATCGAAAGCGGAACCAGTTTGCGTTCGCGGGTGGAAATAAAACCTTCGGATGCCTTTGCGTAGCCACTCCAACCAGCCTTGAAGATATCCAGTCGAAACATGTTCTTCGGATCGTCTTCTTCATGCCCGCACCAAGAGCGGAACATGTCGCCAGTCTCGACAAGCAGCGGGCGGCGATTGCACGTATCGAGATCCACGATGCCGCAGGCCTTCCCATTGGCGTCAAACAACAGATTAGAAATTTTTGGATCACCATGGATCGCGCGCAACGGAAGCGAGGCCGGCCACAAAACCTTGTGCATCTCGTTCGCCAGGAACGCCACGTCCTCAGCCACGTCGTCGAGGAGCGGATTCGTCCAATTCTTTTTCATCGTACTTACGAACGAAGCGAAGATTTTTTCCGTTTCATGCAAGATCTTCTTGGACTCAAAATCGTATTTCAGATACGCCAAGGTCTTATGGAACCGACCGAACATCATGCCAGCTTCACGCGCCTTTTTCGCATCACGGAGCGTTGTAAACGTCTTCCCTGACAAGAACGTCTGAACACGCCACTTGCATCCGTTGGAATCCTTCGTGAGTACCTTCCGTTTCTTTGATCGCACACACTTCGGCGCCGGGAATCCCTGATCATTGAGAAACGCCGTGACGACAAAAAAGTCTTTTCCACTGGCATCGGATGCGAGAATGGGATGCAAGCGCTGAAACACGAATGTTTCCTTTGCCGCGCGAACCTGATATGTTTGGTGAATCAATCCGACGGAAATCGGCTTCACGGACTTTACCGGACCGATGTCGTAGGCAGACAATATTTCTTGTGGGATCATAGTGTATGAATGTTATCACAATTGTGCTCAGCATCATTCTGTTTAGTCTTCTTGCGCTCAATGCCGTGGGCGTGTGGTGGATCTCACGGCTTTTGCTCCCGCTCGTCCATTTTGGCGGGCCCTATGTTCCGACTCGGCAGAAAACCGTTGACGAGATGGTCCGATTCGCGATGCTTAGGCCATCCGATCGCGTTGCCGACCTTGGAAGCGGCGATGGCCGCATCGTGATCGCGGCGGCGAAGGCGGGAGTTGCGGACGCACTCGGCATTGAGATTAACGCCTCGCTCGTACGGAAGTCAAAGCGATCCGCCGAACGACTCGGCCTCCAAAACATCCATTTTGTCTGCGAATCATTTTGGAAATCGAACGTCATGGACCGCACGGTCATTTTCCTCTTCCAGGTTCCATACACCATGCGTCGACTCGAAAGCAAACTGCGAGAGGAACTCCCCATTGGCGCGCGCATTGTCTCAAACGACTTCACATTCGTAGACTGGCAGCCAAGCGAGGAACACGGGCAAATCCGCATCTATACCAAAACGGCCCCGACATGATCGAGGCCGTTTTTCTTTTATTACGTCACGCGGCGGTTCATGCCCGCACGCTGTTCGACGATCGTCTTTGAGACGTTCGACGGAACTTCCTCATAGTGATCGAACTCCATGGAATATGATGCGCGGCCCTGCGAAATGCTTCGCAGCTGCGTGGCATAGCCGAACAGTTCGGCAAGTGGCACAAACGCGGTCACGACCTTGTTTCCGGAACGTTCGGTCATCTCCTGAATCTGCCCGCGCTTGGCGTTCAAGTCACCCACGATGGTGCCCATGTACTCTTCCGGCATCACGACTTCGACATTCATCATCGGTTCAAGAAGCATGAGACCGGCCTTCTTCGCGGCATCCTGGAACGCCATGGAACCGGCGATCTTAAAGGCCGCTTCGTTGGAGTCGACGTCGTGGAAGCTTCCGTCGGTGAGCGTCACCTTCACGTCGAGCACCGGATATCCGGCGAGCACACCGCGATCTGCGGCTTCGTGCGCGCCCTTGTCGATCGCGTTCCAGAACTCGCGCGGCACGGAACCACCCTTGATCTCTTCCGCGAACTCGTATCCCTTGCCCTGTTCGTTCTTTTCGAGACGAATGCAGGCGTGACCGTATTGGCCGCGTCCGCCCGTCTGCTTGATGTACTTCCCTTCGCCTTCCGCCGACTGGGAGCGAATCGTTTCGCGGTAGCTCACCTGCGGCGCGCCAACGTTGGCTTCCACCTTGTACTCGCGCTTCATGCGGTCAACGATGATGTCAAGGTGAAGCTCGCCCATGCCCGCGATGATAACCTGATTAGTTTCCTCGTCCGTGCGGACGCGAAACGTCGGGTCTTCTTCCGCGAGACGCTGGAGCGCGAGCCCCATCTTTTCCTGGTCCACCTTCGTCTTCGGCTCGATGGCAATGGAGATAACCGGCTCCGGAAACGTGATAGATTCCAGAATGACCGGATCATTCTCGTCGCAAAGGGTGTGGCCCGTAAACGTGGACTTGAGACCCACGGCCGCGGCAATTTCGCCGGCATACACCTCATCCACTTCCTCGCGCTTGTTGGCATGCAAACGAACGATGCGGCTAATGCGCTCACGTTCGCCGGTCAATGGATTGAGCACATAGGATCCGGACTTTACCGTTCCGGAGTACACGCGGAAGAAAGCGAGCTTGCCCACGAATGGGTCGGCCGCGATCTTGAACGCGAGTGCGGCGAACGGAGCCGTGTCCGAAGCCGGTCGCTCGATCATTTCTTCCGGATTGTCGACGTTGTGCGCGCGAACCGGCGGGATGTCGAGCGGCGACGGTAGATAATCCACGATCGCGTCAAGCATGAACTGTACGCCCTTGTTCTTAAGCGCGGATCCGCAGAGCACCGGAATGATATCCACGCTAATGACGGCCTTGCGCAGCGCAACCTTCAGTTCAGCCTCGGTGAGTTCTTCGCCGCCGAGAAACTTGTTCATGAGCCCCTCGTCTGTCGCGGCAATAGCTTCCAGCAGCTTGCCGCGCCACTCTTCGGAAATAGCCTTCATGTCTTCCGGAATCTCGAGCTCGTCGATTTGCTTGCCCTGCTCATCTCGGTAGAAGAACGCCTTCATCTTCAAGAGATCCACGATGCCGATGAAATTCGACTCCGTGCCAATCGGAAGCTGGAGCGGATACGCGTTCTTGGTAAGACGATTGTGGATTGACACCAGATCCTTGAAGAAATCGGCCCCCGTGCGATCAAGCTTGTTGATAAAACACAAGCGCGGGACGTTGTAATCGTCAGCATAACGCCAGTTAGTCTCGGACTGCGGCTCCACGCCGGCAACGCCGTCAAAAATGACAACCGCTCCGTCAAGCACGCGAAGGGAACGCTTCACCTCCACCGTGAAGTCGATGTGTCCCGGCGTGTCGATGAGGTTCATCCGATAGTCCTTCCAAAAGCAGGTCGTTGCGGCCGCGGTAATGGTGATCCCGCGCTCACGCTCCTGTTCCATCCAATCCATGACTGCCTCGCCCTCGTGCACCTCGCCGATTTTGTGCGTGCGACCGGTGTAATAGAGGACGCGCTCGGAGACCGTGGTCTTACCGGCGTCAATGTGGGCGATGATCCCAAAGTTGCGTGTCTTCTCTAGAGAATACTCGCGTGGCATAGAGATTATCGTGCAAAGTGAGCAAACGCGCGGTTGGCTTCGGCCATGCGCTGAACATCGGCCTTTTTCTTGACCGCGTCGCCTTCGTTCTTGGCCGCGGCCATAAGTTCGTCGGAAAGCTTGATCGCCATTGGGCGACCTTTCTTGGCGCGCGTCGCCGTCAGAATCCAACGGGCGGCAAGCATAAAGCGCCGCTCCCCGCGCACGGGCATTGGCACCTGGTAGTTCGCGCCGCCGACGCGCTTGGACTTCACTTCCAAGGTCGGCATGACGTTCTTGAGAGCCGTTTCAAACACCTCGACCGGGTCCTGTTCGGTCTTCTTCGCGATGATGTCGAGGCAGTCGTACATGACGCGCATGGCCGTGGACTTTTTTCCGTCGCGCATCACAAGATTCGTAAAACGGGCAAGGTTCTCATTTCCAAACTTCGGGTCGGGCGTAATAGCCCGGCGTACGGCGGCTTTCCCACGCATAGTTATGTGTTACGTCGCGACCGCTCCCTTCCCCCTGCGCAGAGGTACTGCGTCGCGATGTGATTAAAGTTTTCCTACTTCTTGGCCTTCGGCCTCTTCTGGCCGTAGAGCGAACGTCCGCGCTTGCGGTCGGCAACGCCCTGCGTGTCATAGACGCCACGGACAATGTGATAGCGGACACCAGGAAGGTCCTTCACGCGACCGCCGCGAATGAGCACGATGGAGTGCTCCTGAAGATTGTGTCCTTCGCCCGGGATGTACGCCGACACTTCCGTGCCGTTGGAAAGACGAACGCGCGCGATCTTGCGAATCGCGGAGTTCGGCTTCTTCGGGGTCATGGTGGTGACCTTGACGCACACGCCGCGCTTGAAGGAAGAGCCCTTCGCGAGATTCGTGCGCTTGCGGTGCAAGGAGTCGAGGGCGTACTGGAGCGCCGGAGACTTGCTCTTCACCGCCTCGACTTTGCGACCCTTGCGGATCAGCTGGTTCATCGTTGGCATAGTGTGAGTTACGGCCGTATCAAATCGCGTTCTGTCATTTCGAACGATAGATTCTCGTCCAAAAACGTCATCCCGTCGATTTTATCCAGCCTCACGACATGTGAGAAAAATGTGGCCGTAAAGTAACATGGGGCACCAGAAACGTCAAGAATCGTTGGATTCCGTTGTCTTTTATCGTCTAGATTCCACCAAAGATCACGTTGAAAAACGCTGCGCACGAATCGCCGAGCAGCACGTCGCACGTGGCAAACGCCGGCGTACTCACGAAGAAAAAGACGTTTAGACTCGTTGCCAAAGAAAGAATGATCAGAAAAAGCAATATTTGGGGACCTCGGACGGCTACGAACTCGCGCATCCTTGTGTAACGCGGCGCGTCGAACAGCGCGAAGAAAAGCTTGGAGCCATCGAGCGGATGAATCGGAACCACGTTGAAGAACATCAAAAACAAATTGAGAACGATAAGAAGGAACAGAAAAATGATGAGCAGGTTGAGCGACGTGATGATTTGGCTCCCTACGAGAAAGCGGATCGCAAGCGCGGAAAGCGCGGCGAGAATCAGGTTGGAAGCCGGACCCGCGAGCGCAATTGCGACCGAATCCCATTTTGGATTCTTAAGGTTGTAGGGGTTGTAGGGGACAGGTTTGGCCCAGCCGAATCCCAGCAGCAGAATCGGGATAAACCCCATGAGGTCGAGATGCGCGAGCGGATTAAGCGTGAGGCGTCCGGCACGCTCGGCCGTATGGTCGCCACGCCACATGGAAACGAGCGCATGGCTGAACTCATGGATGGTGAGCGACAAAAGAATCGCTGCCACCCAAGCGAGGGCAACCATTGGGCTTGAGGAAAGCAAGGAGAGAAACATACGCGGACAAGTATATCAGAGAAACGGGCACCGTTGACAATCGGCTGGGAAAACGACAAGCTTGCATCGGCCTGAACTACTGGAGGTTCCCTTGTGGAAAAAGAACGTTCATGAGGCGCCGGAGACCGCCGTGCTGGTCGATGCGTTTCGTCGTCACGGATTCCTGGTTCTCGACTGCTCGGATCCGCCGGACGAGGGCGGATGGACCGAATGGGTTCAGCTCGAAGCTCTGGAGCCCATCGATGTCCTCAGCACCGACCGGCAGTACCTGGTGCTTCGCGCGCCGGTCGGCAGGCAGACGCTCCGCGAGGCCGAACGACACCCCGAGGTTCCGTGCGTCCACCTTCTGCCGCGCGAGCCTATCGCCCCATGGTTCTACTCGCTCATGACAATGCACCGCGAACGCCCGGAGCTCTTCCCGGTCCGGCGCATCTTCGTCGAAGCCGGCCCTGATCCAGAATGGACACAAGTGAACCTCACGGGACCGGCGAACTTCGACAATCCGGACCTATCCGGAATCATCGTGGTCAACCTCCGACAACTTCCCCTTGTCGCCGAGCGCGTCCGCGCGGCGACCGAGGAAGAAATCTCGCCGGTCACCCGTGGCTTCGGCATGTGGGGCGAGGCATGCGTTCCGCCAGGATTCGTCGTTCACCAGCTTGTGCCGGTCATCCTCGCATGACCGGTTTTTTCATTCCAGCGGCAACGCGTCGGATTCCAAAAAAAACGCTGCCCATGGATTCCCATGTTGTTACGAACATCCGTTCGATTTACTTATTCCGTTTCCATTCGGTCAGAACCTCCATGACCGCCTGTTCGTTCACGAGCTGCGTTAAAAGCTTGAGACTTAATTTAGCATTCTTCCATCTGCAGAATGATACTCTCGCTTGCGTAGTTATTTGTCTCGTCAGTCTCCTGGATGGATCTTCCGGAATCAACTCGAGCCGCCATGGTAACATCTTTGGTCGTACCGCAGGAAAGGGCGGTTCCCGGAGCATATCCCACGAAAACGAATGTCCGTATCTCGCCCACATCCATCGCGTCGAGACGGCAGGTATAGACGTTCGAGCTTACCGAGCAGGAATACTTATATCCGACAACGTCCGAATAAAACGGATTGCTGGTCGCGCCGGTATGCCCGGCGAACACGGCACCCGACTCCCACTCAAGGTTCTCATAATCCAGCCAGGAAGAGCCCGGGGGCGTGAATGTGAACTCAAAATCGTCTGAAATCCACTCGCTGTCATTAGTAATGGTCACCGTGGACACGAGGAACTCGTTCGCGGAGGCGGAAGACGCGGCACCCGACTCGCTTGTGGAAGAGATATCAACCCGCAAGTCAGGATACATGCATTCTTCCATCACGAGAGCAATGTTTTCGCTTCCGAAATTATCTGATTCATTCTGTTCGGCAATGACCTTTCCCGTATCAACTCGAGCCGCCAGGGCAACATCTTTGGTCGTACCGCAGGAAAGGGCGGTTCCCGGAGCATATCCCACGAAAACGAATGTCCTACTTTTGCCCGCACTAACTCCTCCAACGCGACACGTGTAAACGTTCGAGCTTACCGAGCAGGAATACTCATATCCGGCGGCATCCGAATAAAACGGATTGCTGGTCGCGCCGGTATGCCCGGCGAACACGGCACCCGACTCCCACTCAAGGTTCTCATAATCCAGCCAGGAGGGACCCGGTGGCGTGAATGTGAACTCAAACGTGTCGCCCACATCCCGCTTACCGTCGTTTGTAATGGTTACCGTGGACACGAGGAACGCATTCGCAGATACGGAGGACGCAGTGCCCGACTCGCTCACGGAAGAGACGCTGATTCGCAAGTTTGGCTTGATGAACTTAACGCCAGGTAACAACCCGGCCGCATAGCTAATAAGCCCCAGGCCTACGATCACGAGTACTATCGCCGTAACGGTAACTACGGACACTGTCTTCGTAGACAGTATTGCTGGTTGTTTGTACTTTGGCATATTTTTTATTTAATTCATTATAACAGATTCATAAAAAAATACCCGCTGCCGGAAGGCATTGGGTAAAGAGCCGATCACGCGTTGGGCGCGGAGCGGAACTGTTCGTCAATGGGCCGAAGCCAGCCCCATTCCTGCTCGAGAACCTCGTCTGAGAGATCCCAGAGAATGGGTTTCCTGCGAGGGTCGCCCTCGACGAGCTCGGACGGCCATCCAGGGACGCGAATCCCCTTGGAGTACATCCGTCGCTCGACGGTTGACAGGCCATCGATGGCCCCTTGGGCGAGCCGGTTCCATTCGGCACGCGCGCTCTTGACAATCTCCGCTCGCGCAAGGCCAAACGCCGTCAGGCCTCCAACGTGCGCTACGCGTTCCGTGCACAGCGCGCTGAAGGCAGACTCGTACTCGGCATAAGCCCGGGCCGCGCAAGAACAAGCACGAGCGAACTGCCCATGCAGGTCGAAGACCTCGGTATCCCATCCGGCAACATCCACGTTGCCACCGTAGCCGAGCGATGCGAGCGCGGCCGCTGCCGCGGGATTGTTCCCGGCGACAGCGCGCAGGACGTTCATGGCCTGATCGTGTTCCACCTTTGGACGGCCACTCTCCTTGGCGATGCGGATGTAATACGGCACCACTTCCGGGTTGTTGGCGAACCCTTGGGAGAGAAACCGATAATACTCCCTGGTGTCTGGACTGGTCCTCGCAAACTTGGACCACAGCACCATGATCCCAACAAGAACCATGAGCAACCGGCAGCCCCAGGCGATGGCCTGGTTTTTTCCGTCCTGCTCAATGATTTCAAGGAGAGTGCGATATCGCGCCATGAAACCGTTCGGCATCTTGTAGGTCCCGCCGTAGGCCGCGGCGAGATCTTCAGCCGGCATGGCCTCGATGTCGAAGAGCTTGGCAGCGAGAGCGTCGTCGCGCCGCGCCAACTCGTCCGTGCCCTTGTCGGCCGCGGCCGATCGCATGCGTTCGGTCTCGGCATCGAACGCCACCAGTTCGGCGCGTATGTCCGCTTCCTGCTTCTGCGCGGAAGCAAGCGCCGTGGCCTGGTTGCGCCTCGAAACGCCTTTGCCCGCCGCCACGCGGGCCGTGGCCTTCTGGGCGACTTCGATGCGCTGCTCGATGCCAGCGCGATCCGCCTGCCGGCGCGCGACCACGTCGTCCGCCTGGCCGGTGACCGTCGGGGCCGCCGTGGCCTTCTGGCTCTCAGCGCGCTCTGTCTCGTACGCCTTCGCCTTCTCGCGGATGGCGTCGACCTCAACCTTCTCGGCGTCTTCTCGCACACGATCGATCTCGGATGCGAATACCCTGAGCTCGACCGGCACGGCGTTCAGCAATGAGAAGAAGAACAACAGGAAGACACGCGACATGATGATGATGAAACGACGTTTCACGCTCGGGGTGTCCATCACCAAAATCCCGCGATCGACCACGATGGTCAGACGCGCGAAGATCAGAGGCATTACCAGGAGCGCGATGCCGATGAGCACTCCCCACACACCAGAAATCAAGGTCTCGCCGACGTATGACCACATGCTCCCCCAAGCGAAGAGCTCAAACCAGTAGAGCAACCAGAGAACCGTGTTGAAGTCCTTCAGGTCGCTCCTGACCGCACTGGTGAGCAGTGAGTCACCATAGCGGCGCAGGTAAAACGGATCATCCGAAAGGATGTCGATCCCGAACAGGCCGAGCACGAAGGCACAGACCTTCCTTGCAATCGACAGAAGAAATGTGGCGACCTTCGCCACAAACGCGATGAGGAAGAGGACCGGCGCTGAGAACAGCATTCCCACGCTGAGCGTGGCAGCGAGGATTCCCTGTACCCACTCATCGACCTTCACGTACCAGGGCTTGTTTTCGCCCATGATGACCTCCGCTGAAAACGGGTGTTGATGTTGACGGAACAAAAAGAACAAGCCGGAACGATAGCACATTCCGGCGATTTTGTCAAGATTTGGTGCTGTAGTTAGCCAAGAATACGCTCAATTTTGGCTCCAACGCCTTTCAGCTTCTCCTCAAGCCGCTCGTAGCCGCGGTCAAGGTGGTGGATATTCGTGAGGGTGGAAGTGCCTTCCGCGACGAGCGCGGCAATAACGAGCGCGAGACCGGCGCGGATGTCAGGGACGTCGAGATCAGTGGCCGTGAGACGCGTCGGGCCGTTCACGACCGCGCTATGGCGGTAGTTTTGTTCTTTGAACCGGCACGGAGATTCCCCGAGGCAGTTGGTGAACAGCGTCACGTCCGCGCCCATCTTTTTGAGCGCCTCGGTGTAGCCGAGCCGTCCTTCCATCACGGTCTCGTGGACGATCGACGTTCCCTTGGCCTGGGTGAGCGCCACGAGAAACGGCTGCTGCCAGTCGGTCATGAACCCAGGGTGCGTGTCAGTTTCAAGCTCGATGCCGCGAAGCGCTCCGTTCGCGCGAAACACGATGCCGTCTTCTTGCACGTCGTAGTCGCCGCCGATTTTTCGCACGGCATTTAAAAACGTAATGAGATGTTCGTGCTGCGCGCCCCTCACGAAAATTTCTCCGCGCGTGCCAAGCGCCATGCTCGCGTAACTCGCCGCCTCGATGCGGTCCGGCATCACGGTCATGTCGCACCCGTGCAGCTTTTCCACGCCGATGATGTCGATGGAACGCCCGGAGTTGATCTGAATCACCGCGCCCATCTTTTGGAGCATCATGATGAGCTCTTTGATTTCCGGTTCGCCCGCGGCGTTGCGGATCACGGTACGCCCCTCGGCAAGCACGCCCGCCAAAAGCGCGGTCTCGGTCGCGCCGACCGACGGGTACGGCAGGTCAATGAGCGCGCCGTGCAGGCGGCCGTTCACCGTGGCGTGGAATCCGTCCGCGGTCGCTTCCACCGTGGCGCCCATTTTCGTGAGCGCGTCCACGTGGAAGTTTACCGGACGCTGGCCAATTTTATCGCCGCCCACCGGAGGAACGAACGCTTCCCCCGCGCGGTGCAACAACGGTGCGATCGCAAGCACGCTGATGCGGTTCTTCTCGGAAAGCGCGCGCACGGAAGCCGACGTCACGGAAGGAGCCCTCAGGCGTACCTGGTGTTCCCCTTCCCACGTGGCCGTGGCACCGACCGTGATAACGATTTCCTCGGTGATCGCCGTTTCGCGCTGACGGGGAACATTCTTCAAAATGACATCTTCGTCAGTAAGCAACGAGGCGATGATCATCTTCGAGGCGCCATTCTTTGCGCCACCGACCTCCATGGAGCCTTTCAGCGGCGTTCCCCCGGTCACGCGATATGTGTCTGGCATAGTGTCATTACGATAGCGCGTCATCCGGTTTGACGCAATGATTCGTGTGGAGAATAGGATTTGATCCTTCGATTCGTCGCTTTCAAGACTGGGACGTCTGGCTCACCATGCTGTTCCCAGAAAAAATTCGCGCGGCCGAAGTGACCATAGGCGGCGGTCTGCTGGAAGATCGGCCGCGTTAACTCGAGTCGCTCGATGATGGCGGCCGGACGAAAGTCGAACGCGCTCGCGAGAACGGAAAGGTCGCGGCCCGTCTCGTCGATGGCTGAAACCATCACCGGCTTGGCGCGACCGATGGCATACGCGACCGACACGAGGCACTGCTTCGCGTGGCCTTCCGCGACGAGATGGCGCGCAACGAACCGTGCCATGTACGCGGCGGAACGGTCGACCTTGGTCGCGTCCTTTCCGGAAAATGCGCCGCCGCCGTGAGGTACGAGACCGCCGTAGGTATCAACCATGATCTTGCGTCCCGTGAGCCCAGTGTCGGCCTCGAACCCTCCGCGCACGAACGATCCCGTGGGGTTCACGAGAACTTCGACGTCATCCGCGTCCAAAACCTCTCCGATAACATTCTCGACCACGACGCGGCGAATCTCATTTTGCCCGACCTCCGCGGCATGCTGCGTGCTCACGAGCACGGTCGCGACCTCCCCGTCGCGCATGGTCACCTGCGCCTTCCCGTCCGGACGCAGCCATGGGATCTCCCCGCTCCGACGCAATGTCTCCAACCGATGCGTCAGCGCATGCGCGAGTACCACGCCGCGCGGCATAAACTCGGGCGTTTCGTCCGTGGCAAAGCCATACATGATTCCCTGATCGCCAGCCCCGCCCGTTTCCACGCCCCGCGCAATGTCCGGCGACTGCGCGACGACATTCGTAAGCACAAGAAGACGGTCGTCATATCCGATGTCACGGTATACCGAGCGCGCGACAACCGCATAATCAACCTTCGCCCGCGTAGTCACCTCCCCGCACACAAGCACGACGCCATGCCCACCGAACGTCTCAATCGCCACGCGACTGCTTGGGTCCTGCGTGAGGCACGTATCGAGAATCGCGTCGGAAATCTGGTCGCACACCTTGTCCGGATGACCGCTCGTCACGGATTCGACGGTATAGATGGACGGAAGATACATACAAATAAAATGCGCCCCCAAGGGAGCGTTGATAATAATTATCTTTCCCGATTGGGACGGAATTGGCACCTTGCGAGCGTAGGTTGCCGTCGGGTCACGGGGCCGTATCCCTCACCGAACTCTTGATACTCGATTGTGACGTTACTGTACCAGTGCCATGACCGTCAGCGCAAGGGCCGACCACCAGCCGACGAATGAAATCAGAAAAGAAATGACGATGCGGCGCTGCATCCACGTTGGGATGAGCTCCTTGGAACAGCCGAGCGATTCGCGTGCGAGCAGGAACGGGCTGACGACGAAGGAGAGGAAATATCCGTTCATGAGAAGAACCAACGCGATCCACGCTTGCGCGACCGAAACCGGCGTCCAGGAACCATGCCACAACGCGCCACCCACAATGGCACCAGCCATGCCGATCCAAATAAGCGGCTTGGTCACCTTGTGCGCGCGAATGGTCGTTTCCGTCCAGTAACATGACTCGCGTCCGAGGAATCCCAGCAGGTCAATGACCGTGACGGATCCCAGCCCGACGATAAATCCGGCCAGATGGACGAACAGCCAGAAGCCAGCGGGCAGGTCAGGAAATCCAAAGCCGTTTTGCCTTGCGACGGCTGCCGTGAGACAGGTCGCGAACGTGGCCCAGGCCGCGTACGGAAGCAGAAGCACCGAGGCAGTTGGCTTGCGTGTCCACATGAGCGCGACCAACGACCACGTTGAGAGCGCAAGCAATGACGCGACCACGATCGACGCGGCAAACTCATGGAGCCCGAAAAAAACCACGGACCAACCGACGTTCAAAAACAGGTTTGCGACGAACATCGCCGCGACCAACCCAAAACGCCGACCGCGCTTTTTTGCACTCCACCATTCGATCGCCGCAACCGAGGACAGCACGTAGATGACCGTCCAAACCGCCCCGATGACACTTCCCGGCGGCGTCCACCATGGGAGCGAGAGCGTGCGGTACCAATCCATCCCCGACTGTGTGACGAGACTGCCGGAAACCGCGGCAAAAAAAACGAACGCCGGGATCGCCAAAAGATAGTTCCTCCGATTCCTCCTCATACGAAAAGAATTATACCACGATGCCTCCGCATGCTCATTCCAAGCCATGGTACGCACGACGAAAACGTCAGGCGCGAAGCATCATCTTTTCCTTTTCTGCTCTGGTTCTTTTTTTGATCGCCGCCTCGAGCTTCCTGGCCTCGGTACCGCTTTTCATTTTGCGCGACCAGACAAGCTCCACGGGCGTACGGCCGCGCCACGTCCGGACATCCGACCACGCGAGCGTAGTGCCGTTGAAAATGGATCTTCTCCTTTCGCAGAAACGAAAACACGATCCGTTCTACCTTTGTATTCTTCGAACGAATTCGCGACATCACCTCGCTGCGCTTTTCCTTCGAAAAGATGTCGGACATCTGGACACGAGTGTAACGCGGGATGAGGAGATTGACAATCTTGGCAAAATCCGATATCGTTGCGGTCCGCAACAACAAGGAGGCGGAAATGGACTTTCGTTCAATTCGATCCCGAAAGGGATTCACGATGGTTGAGCTCATGATCGTCGTTGCGCTCGGTGGCATCGCCATCGTTGCCATCGTCGTCGGTCTGCTCCTTTGGGGCTGGGGCAAGGCCTCGACCGAAGTCATCGGCGCGAACCGCGCGTACGACGCGGTCGCGGCGGCCCACTACGTGGAGCCGGAGCTGATCGCCACATACGAGGAACGGAACCTGGCAACGTTCTGTTTCGCCAAAGACGACGTGATCGGATACGGGATGGCCGCCACGCCAGCGAACGGCGGCGGAAAGATGCTGGTTACCGTGTGCTGCCCGACGGCATTGTCGTCGCGGCCGTGCACGGTACACTGACAGTGACTTCTACCAGCTTCGGCTGGATTTTTTTCTTTTACACCGGAGACTTCCTCTCATTCTTTTCCATTTTCGAATGACAACGTCCGCGACCCCGCGCACATACCAGTTAGCTGAAATATTCCTTTTCTTTTCTGGGCTATCGCCCAATTTTTTTAAAAATTTTCAAAACAAGTCCCGCTGATGGCAGGACAAAAGAAAAGGAATACATCGGTTAACACTGGCTATGCGGGGTTGACAAAACGTGGAATTCAGGTATCCTTGGCATGTCCATCATTTCGCTCGATGGAATGGAGAATGCCATGCCAGCTGGATGCAACTGCGCGAACTGTCGCGCATACGCAAGAAACAACGGGTCCTGGAGCTCGGAGGCGAGCTCCTACGCAGGACCGTGTCTCAACGAGAGCAGACCCGTACCCCCGGCCAGCGGAAGCGCCACCGTGACGACCGTGACCACCACGACGACGGTCACGGTCACGCAAGGCGGCGGGCGCGGCGCAGTCGAACGACCGGGACAAACCCGCCGCTAGTCGCTCTGAACACGAGCGGCTTTTTTTATTGATTCCGATTCCGACACCGTTTCGGTCAGGCCAAGAGCCGCGACAGGTCGCCGTCGATGACGGTCGGGCGCATGGCGATGATTTCGGTTTCGTAATACGGAATGTGCGGGATGGGATTCAGAAGGAAAATCGGCTTGCGCAATATGTACGCGAATCCCATTTCGAGAAAACTATTTCCGCCGACGTAGCCTGGGATCCCATACTTCTCGTAATTCAGAACGAGAATGGCGTCGGATTTTTCGATCACGGCGTAATGCACGCGGATCGCGTCATGATGATACTTTTCGTCAAGCTTCAACGTTTCCTTCTCGTTGTCGGACAATCCGAGATACTGGTCGTTGGTCGACGATGGGAACGCCTGATGGCCGTGCGCGGCGTACCAGCGCTTCACTTCTTCGGCCCGTTCGGCGTACTGCATGGAATGACAAAGCGCGATGTTCATAACGACAGAAATATCGATTTATTCTTCATCACAGCATGACAGGCGTCCACTATTCGCGCAAGGCAATGCTATACTGTTCTGGTATGCACAAACCCTTTCCTCCCGCGCCGCCGCTGCGCAAGCTCATCGGACCGAGCTTTCTCATTCTTGCGCTCGGCCTCGGCTCCGGCGAAGTCATCCTCTGGCCCTATCTTGCCGCCAACCACGGGCTCGTGCTTGCGTGGGGTGCGCTCGCGGGCATCACCTTTCAATACTTCGTCAACATGGAGATCGAACGATACGCGCTCGTGAAGGGCGAGAGCGTGTTCGTGGGAATCGGCAAGCGTTGGAAGGGTGCGCCCGCATGGTTCATTTTGTCGACGTTCGTCGGATTCGGTCTGCCAGGCATCATCGCCGCGAGCGCAAGCGTGGTCGCCTCGCTGCTGCACGTCGCGGACATGCGCTTTGTCGCGATCCCCATGCTGCTTGTCATCGGTCTGATTCTGTCGGCAGGCCACACGGTGTACGGGGTGATGGAACGACTTACCAAGACCGTCATTCTGCTTGGCGTGCCATTCATCTTCGCACTCGCGGTCATCATGGCAACGGGCGCGGACTGGGTGGAACTTGGGCGCGGGCTCGTGGGGTTCGCAGGCGGCGGCCCGCTCATTCCGGAAGGCGTGGCACTTGCCACCTTTCTCGCCGCGTTCGCATACTCGGGCGCGGGTGGCAACCTGAACCTGACGCAATCCATCTACGTAAAGGAAAAGGGCTACGGCATGGCCGCATACTCAGAGAAGATGGCCGGATTGTTCACGGCCATGGGCGCGAGCGCGAAACTCCGCCTCGCGGGCCAGACGTTTGAAGACACGCCGGAGGCACGAGGCGCGTTCAAGGTTTGGTGGCGGCGGGTAAGCGTGGAGCATGCGGTGGTGTTCTGGTTCACGGGCGCGCTGTCAATCCTGACGCTCATGCTGCTCTCCTATGCCGCAACGCGCGGATCCGATGGTAATGCACAAGGGATCCAATTCGTCCTTAACGAGGGCACGGCAATCGGCGGACGACTCGGACCGTGGGCCGGGCTCGCGTTTCTTGCCGCGGTCGGCGTGATGTTGTTCCAAACGCAGCTCGGTGTCATGGACTCCACCTCGCGTATCATGGCCGAGAACCTCGCGGTCGCCTACACCCGCTTCACGGGTAAGGACGAAATCCGACTCTCGCGCACCTACTTCTCATTTCTCTGGGCTCAGATTGCCTTCGGAATCATTTTATTTCTGCTTGGACAGACCGAACCAAAAACGCTCCTGGTGCTCGGAGCGTGTCTGAATGCGGTTGCCATGTTCGTGCACATTGGCCTGGTGGCGCGATTGAACCGTTCGGAGCTTCCAGTCGCGTACCAGGCGCCCGCGTGGCGCCGGGCGCTCCTCTGGGGAATCTTTCTTTTCTTCGGCTACTTCTCCGCGGTCGTTCTCTGGGACCAGTTGCTATAACTGCTCGATCTTGGCCGCAAGAATGAAGTCATTTTCTGAAAGGCCGCCGATGGCGTGCGTCCAGAGCTCGAACGTCACCTTGTTGTAAACGATGTGGATGTCCGGATGATGGCCTTCCTGCTCGGCGAGCGCCGCGACCTTGTTCACGAATTCCATGGCTTGCGCGAAATTCGCGAATTGAAACGTTCGTCGGATTTTTTTCCCGTCGAGTACGTCCCAGGCGGCCGTGAGCTTGGCAAGCATTTCGGCGATTTGTTCATTGGTGAGCGGCGTTGCTCCACCCTCGCAGGCGATACAGACCTTGGAAGTAAGATCGGACATAATAAATGGTGATTCAAAATATAAAGTCCAGCATGCAAAATGGCGGGCTTCCATTATTTTTCGCTTTGCATTATTCATTAAACCGCCCGGTCGCAAGGAACACGCCGACGATAGCCGCCGTTTCCGCGCGCAACACGCGCGGACCCAGTCCAGCCATATGATACCCCTCGGCGCGTAACTGTTCCACTTCCCCATCGCCCCACCCGCCCTCGGGACCGACGAACATACCAATGGAAGCCGCCGCTGGCGCGAACGCAGGGAACAATGGCGCACCGAGTTCGAACACGACGTTCGTCTCGTTGTCGCTGGCCTGGACGACGGCTTGTGCCAAGGACACAGGCTTGCAAATTTCCGGTACCACGCCGCGGCCACTTTGCTCCGACGCCTCGCGTGCGATCTTCTGCAAGCGGTCGAGCCTCACGCCAAGCTTCACCGTACGCGCCGAAATAATGGGAACGACCGCGAACACGCCGCACTCGGTCACTTTTTGAACGACGAGCTCAAAGTGCTCACGCTTGAGAACGGCGCAGTACAGCGTGACCTTGGCCGCACTCTCCATGTCGACGACACGGCGGTCGATCACGTTCACCCTGATTGTCCCTTCGTCGGACACGACCTGAACGGTTGCCTCCATCCCTTTCCCGTCGCAGACGATGAACGGGTCGCCCGTTTCCATCCGAAACACGTTGCGAATCTGGTTCGTTATTTCACGGTCGAATATGACAAGCTGGTCCGCGGACAGGTCAAGATCGAGGATAAATCGGTGTAAGCGCATAATACTAGTACCAATGCCCGGTATTGGTACATTATGATATTCGTTTGGCGAAAAATCCCACGGGCGAACCGACCTTCCAGAGCTCGGGTACCTTCGGGAACACGAGTACCCCGTCGTACGGCGCGAGGACCTGGTCGGTGCCGCGCGTGCCGATCAGATCGCCGGGCACGAACGGCTCAAACGAGCGCGTGCCGCGGCCAGTCGCGAACGCGAACCCCCGGTCGTCGAGGACCACTGTCTCGGTGACCATGTACGCCGCGCGCCCGTCATCCGGAGGCAACGTCGCGTTCCCTGGAACCAACCCGAGGTACGCGAGCATTCCGTCGACCGCCGTGCGCATTTCTCCGACGCGCGAAAAGTCGCCGACCCATCCGCTTTCAAAACAGATCCCGATGCCTCCGTGCGCATCCACGTACGCGTCGGTCGTTCCGGGAATAATGCTGTCCGGAATGAACAGCATCTTCTCACAGGTAAAAAATCGGCAAAGCTCCCGATGCCGCGGCGTATCATTCACGCAAGCGAGAAAGGGGTCGGACGGCTTATTGGTGGCATGCAGGTCAATTAGCACGTCCGCGGCCGCAATAAGCGGGGCGAGTTCGCGCGCGCGAACTGTCTCGTACGAGGTGCCGGCGCCATCAAGCGCGGAAGGTGAAAACAATCGATTCAGGTCGGCATACGGCTCGGATCCGCGAGCATTGCGCTCGACGGCAAGCGGATTGCCGATCGCGAGCGTGAGCGTTCCGGCGGCAAGCGAAAGCGTGCCAGCGTCCACATCACGGCGCAGCTCTTCCACGAGCCTGACTCCCGTAACCTCATTCCCGTGAATCCCGCCAAATACAAGGACGCCCGGACCATCGATCGGTCCGTGCCACTGCCAGACTGACTCCGGAAGTACTTTCATACCGATCCTTCTTATCAAAAAAGCGGGAAATGAGCCAGTCATTCCCCGCAGCGTTCCGCGAGATATTCCTTGAACGGAACGAGATGCTCGGTAACATGCACGTGCTCGAACCGCACGCGGCGGCCGCGCGCGTGAACGAGCCTCACGAAGTCGTGACGTTCGCCGCAATCCGTGAGGCCGAGCCCGGGCAGGAATGCGCACGCGACGTACCCGTTGCGCTCGAACTCGGCGATGGCCGCGCTCGACTCCGGCCAGTTGGCAGGAACGTCGACGAACGCGGAACCGTCGGCGCGCGTCCCGCGCATGGGCTCGTGATGCTCCGGCGCGGGCATAAGGCCGCACATGCGCCTCGATCCGTCCGCGCTTGCCGAAAGGGATGCCGACGTCTCGTGAAGGAGATGGAGGAGACGATCGTCGAGATGAAGCTGCCGTCCCTCGACGCTTACGTCGCCAGCGAGCCAACGGATCGCGAACGTGAGCGATTCTGGTTGGTCGCCGAGCGTCTCGGGCTTGATGTCCGGATACTTCGCGGGAAGGATCCCGAGCGGCACGAATCCGTTGCCGATCATGTTGCGCTGCGACGCGCGGCTCGGCTGGCAGCACACCGGCTCGGTCGCCACCACGCGCGCGCCGGCGCGCGTCACCGCGTCAAAGCGCAAATCCGTAAGCGCCTTCGCGATGTGATGACGGCGATGCGGAGGATCGACGATCATCCCGCCGAAGAGAAACACCGGCGTTGCGGGATTCGGCCGGATCGCGCGTGCGCATCCGACGACCTCGCCATGCGCGACCGCGACAAACGCGATGCCGCTTACAAGGTCGTCTTCGCGCAACTGGTACGGATACGCGTCGCCGTACTCGCGACGGTACAGGCGGTTGATCTTTGGCAGATCGGTGGCATTCGGATGCCGGAAGGAAACGGACAAATCCATGTGGCCTCGCGTTGGAAAGAGCGAATGATACGAAAGAACCACCGCGCGCGCGGTGGTTCGATGGGTCGCGGGAGAAAATTCTACCCGTTCATCAATCCACGACCGCGCCAGTGAACGCAAAAACTCCCCAAAACTGGGTAAAGCATTTGGCGTTTTGACTGATCGCGGACGTGTTCATATCTGAATACAGGGTATCAACGGGTAATCTAATCGTCAATGTGGATAGAAAAGTGTGGATAGAAAAAGACGGGTGAGGAATCACCCGCCAAGACGTTCCTCAAGATAGGACCGCAGCGGCGCAAGCGCGTCGATCACGTGGATATGCTCGAACCGGACCCGTCGTCTACTCGTGCGGACAAACCGCACCGCATCGAACGTCGCGCCCGAGGCCGTACGGCCGAACCGCGGAAGGAACGCGCAAAATACGAATCCGTCGCGCTCGATCGCGGCGGACGTGGCGCGCGCGTCCGGCCAGTTGGCCGGGACGTCGACGAACGTCGATCCGACGGTGCGAGGACCACGAACCGGCTCGTGACGCACGATTCCCGGAAATGGATCGCGCATCCGAGCGCACTCGCGATCAAGGTTTACCGCCCCGGGAACAAGTGAGGCCACGAGTGACTCATGTTCTGCCAACAGGTACAGCTTCCGGTCATCGAACGCCTCGTCGCGATCGATCGCCTTCACCGCGAGCGACACGGACTCCGCCTGGTCGCCGAGCAGCTCGGGCTTGAGGTCGGGATACTTGCACGGCAGGATGCCGACTGACACGAATCCGTGCTTGTCGATGTTGCGCTGCGACGCGCGGGTCGACAACGAGCAAATGGGCTCCGCGACGGCCACGTGCCCATCGAGCGTCTGAACGTTCATGATCCGAAGATCCGTCATGAGGCTCGCGATCCCGCCACGCCGATGTGCCGGATCCACGATCATCCCCCCGAGCTCGAACGTGCCCGTATGCCCCGCGTGCTCCGTCACCCTGGCGAATGCCACCACCTCGCCCTCGAGCTCCGCGACGATTCGCGCGCCGCGCCCGTTCATGCCCGGATGCAGAGGGTACGGATATCCGTCACCGTATTCCTCACGATACATTTCGTTGACGCGCTCGATGTCCTTTCGATGCGCGTGTCGGACATGAAGGGCGGGAGAAATGACGCTCATGAACACTCCGAGAACCGTTTGTGGCCGAGACGACACCCGAGAAGATCGGGCGCCGCATCCGGCTACAAACGCAAGAGCCACCGCGCGGAAGCGGTGGCTCTTGGATAATCGCTCTTCGCGATCTTATCCCGTCGACCCGCCCGCTTCCGCGCCAATAATAAGCACGAGCATGCTAAAAATAGCAATGGAAATGCGTGCCACAACGTCCTTTGATTGACGGATGAAATTGGATCCCATAACAAAACAAGCGTAGCGAGATCTCCGAATCATGTCAAACGTAACGCAAAACGGCTGCCTTGTGGCAACCGTTTTGTGGTCGGGAACGAAGGATATGCCTTCTAGCAAGACGTGACTTGGACAGGGGGAGTAGAGTCAAGAAAAGAGCTATGAAAGACGTTGCAACACAAGAATAGTTTATTGAGCTTCGAGCGCAAGGCATGAGCTTCGCCGCAATCGCCGAGCATCTTGGCGTTGCAAAGTCCGCCCTCATTGCATGGAGCAAAGAAGCAGAGAATGACATCGGCAACTTACGGCAAATCTATGCAGAGGCCATGCGCGAGAAATACCGAATGGGGGCCGAGCGTCGGGTGGAGCTCTTTGCCAAGCAACTCGATGCGGTCGAGGGGGAGCTTGCGAAGCGTGACATGACCACCGTCACAACCGAACGCCTCTTTGATATGCCCCTCAAACTCGGGCGCGAAATAGGCGCACAAAATCCCACTATTACGTTCAAGCAAAAGAAACTCGGCGAGGGCTTCGAGTTTGCCGACCTTGTGCCGATGGCGGAATGGCAGGCGTAGGTTATTAGGTTATCTCTCACTTTCTGACTGTTACGCTACCAAAAGACGACCACCCGAGAGGTGGTCGTCTTTTGATTGTTGGAACTACAAACAGAAGCGCACCGACGACGAGTGGCTTCCGCGAGACGCTTGGCGTCTCTGGTCGGCCACCCGCGCAAGTGCGCAAGTAGAGTGTGGTCTAGCCCTTCTTAACCTCCCACGACGTGACCTCGTACCCACGCCAGAAGCCGTGAACCCATTAATTCAGAAAGTTCAATGTTTTCATTACTTGATAGCCTAAAAGTACCATCGCATAGTGTGCGAGGTATCCGTA
>Ga0156547_115_pt1 | contig 52277 bp, 50 predicted proteins | sample RifOxyB2_FD_111942 | JGI IMG/M metagenome (GOLD analysis project Ga0156547, IMG submission 111942) | Candidatus Uhrbacteria bacterium RIFOXYB2_FULL_57_15
CAAAAGACCCGGGGCGAAAACGTTTCCGTTTCGCTTGCCCCAGGTCTTTTGTTGTCTCTTGAAACTCTCTCCTCTCGGTCTTGTCGCGGCTCGTTGCAAGTGCCGTTCTCAACTTGACAAGCACAAGATAACACAGGTTGAAAAGTTTGTCAAGGGTTTGGTGTACATAATATAAATATTTGGCCACGTTAAGCCCAATTACATTATCCATTGTTTGGATTTTAGAACGTCTCGAAGAGGAAATAATGGTAGAAGGATTGACAAGTGAATGGTTGTATGATATAGTCTCTCTGCGATTGGCCGAAGGTTTGGCCGATCGTTCTCCCCCCCCGAAGGACCCAGGAGGTCCAAGTGTTCTAGCCCTGAAAAGAAAAAAAGAAGTAGACCCCCCCGCATGCACACATGGAGCGATCCGTGGCGGAGGTGGTTCGATCATCATGAAATTTGCCGGGCCGATGTCGCCCGGCACAAGATCTGCGACTCACCTTAGGGAGAGTCGCTGTCGCCAAAGCGCGTCGTGGCAAGGCTTTCTGGCCGGCCAAAGCGCAAAGGCGACATGAGATCGGCCGCCAACCACGGAGGTGCACATGTGGTAAGCGGTGGGGGCTCTGCCGGCGACGTCTTCTCGTCGTCCGGCATCCTCTCCCCGCGGATGTCCCCGGACGTCCTCAGAGAAAGCAAAACAGTCCGACGTGCGTCGGACTGTTTTCGTTTGCGCCATCTCATTTGTTATGCTCTCCTTGTCCTGTCCCATGCCGCGTTGAACAGCGCCCGCATGGTGTCCGCGACTGACTTGCTTTCCAGTATCACGACCACCGGCCGTCCGATGAATGTCATCATCGAGACGAAGTCGCCGTAAATGGAGATGTCTCCATGAAACTCGCCGAACGACTCGTCGAGCATCCCGTACTCCACGTCGTCGCGGCGGTGGCGGATTTCGCCGCGGTGGAGTAGCCGGAGAGTTTTAATGTCCTTCCAGGATACGGCCTTGCGCGACGCCTGAATCGTTTCGGTCTCGAGATGCGCGTACACATCGTCGAGGTTTGAGATCTCGTACATGGCGCTCGGATTTGCCTTCGCGAGCTGGTCGAAGTACGCGGGCAGGGCCTCCTCGCCCTCGTATACCTTCACGGCCGGCTTGATTCCGCCGGACATAAGATGCAGCGTGCCAATGGTTTGCTCAATGTCCTCGAGCGTTGTCGCGAATTTCTGCTGCTCGCCCTTGAGATATGACACGATGCGGTGCGGATCTTCGGCGATGTACAGGCGTTTCTTTCCAGAAAGGGAAGACGACATGAGCCCGCGCTTTTGCAGGAGCTCGATCGCCTCATAGGCGGCCGTTCGGGAAATGCGAGCCTTCGCGGCGATGTGCTGGACGGTTGACGGCCCAAGCTCGAGCGCGCCTAGGTACACTTTTGACTCGCTCGGCAGCAGGCCGACCTGAGAAAGCAATTGTTCGATGTTCTTTGGCATAGGAGTTATGTTCCTTCGCCGGCAACGCGCAACACTTCATCCACCGTCGTCAGGCCGTCGAGACATTTGAGCATCCCGTCCTGCTGCATGGTGGTCATGCCTTGCGTTTTCGCGAGTTGGCGCACTTGATATTCGTCGATCTTTTCGGAGAGGGCAGATCTGATTTCGTCCGTCATAAGCAGAATCTCGTAGATACCGACGCGTCCCTTGTATCCAGAATGGTTGCATGCCTCGCATCCCTTGCCATTGTAGAACTTCCATTCCGTGGGAGGGGCGACCGTTTCGCCGGATGCCGGCGGGACGTCGAGAAGAATTTTTTTTACGCGTTCGGCCGTTTCCGCGTCGAGGACGATCTCTTCCCTGCAGTCCTGATGAATCTTGCGCGTGAGGCGTTGCCCGATAATGGCATTGAGCGCCGGAGCGAGCAAGAACGGCTTTACGCCCATGGAAATGAAACGGGGAAGCGCGCCGGCCGCGTCATTGGTATGCAGGGTGGAAAGCATCAGGTGGCCGGTGAGCGCGGCGTTGATGGACGTCTCGGCCGTTTCGAGGTCGCGAATTTCGCCTACCATCACGATGTCCGGATCCTGACGAAGGACAGAGCGCAGCCCGGACGCGAAGGTATATTGCTTCGAGTGGTCGATTTGCGATTGATTGACTCCCTCAAGTTTGTATTCGATCGGATCCTCGAGCGTGATGATCTTTACGTCCGGAGAGTTCAAGCGGCGCAGGACCGCGTACAACGTGGTCGTTTTTCCGGAACCGGTCGGACCCGTGGTAATGATCATCCCGTGCGGCTTGTCGATTTCATGGACCAGCTTTTTTTCCGCGACTGGACGCAGCCCAAGGCTCGCGAATTCCACGGCAATGGAGCCAGGCCGCAGGATGCGCATGACCACGGATTCCCCCCAGTTCGTCGGAATCGTCGATACACGCACGTCCGTGTCGCCGTCTTTGAGAAAGATAGTGAATCGACCGTCCTGTGGGCGGTCGGTGATGTTGATCTTCAGTCCGCTGATCAGCTTGATGCGTGAGACGATGCGCTTCCAGAAGTCATGCGGAAGTTCGGCAACGTCCTGGAGCACGCCGTCCACGCGGAAGCTGATCCCCACCCGATGTTCCTCCGCCTCGACGTGGACGTCGGAGGTGTTGAACTGGATGGCCGCGGCCATGACAATGGTCATGATGTCCGTGACGGACGCGTTGTTGAGCACGCGTTGGATGTCCGCGAAGGTCTTGAGCTCGCTCTTGAACCGGTTGAGCTCGTCGTCCGTCACTTTCACGCCCTTCACGATCAGCTTGATCTTCGGGAGCACGTCGTACATTTTGATGGCGACGCGCAGGGATTCTTCCGAAATTTTGTACACGCCGCCGTTGCCCTGAAGGCGTTCCGCGATCTGAAAGACAAGCTCCTTGATTTTCGGGTCGTCCGGATTGACGGCGCCAAGTCGAAATTCAGACCCGCTGTAGAGAAAACAGACGGTTTTGAGTTCCTCGGCCTGTTCCTTTGGAATCTGACTGATGGCTTCCGGATTGATCGGGAACCCCTTCAGGCTCACATACTGGATTCCGGAGGCGGCGGCCTGGCGCTTCGTTTCGTCTTCGAGCTCGCGCAAGCGTACCTCCTTCATTTTTTCTTCGAATTTTTCCTGGACCGTCGCGTCCGGGCCGTTGGATGGCGTCTTTCCGGCAGAGCCGGATTGGATGAGGTCCTCGATGGATTGGGTAAGCTTTGCCATAACGCTGCCAGTATATCATGGGTTGAAAATCAAAAGAACCAAGACCAACGGCTCATTTTTGGATCCTGGTTCTTTGGATTTTACTTTCCGGACCAGATCCGGCGTACTTTTGAAATGATCCGATTTTTTACCCCCGCGTGTTCGTAGAATTTGACCCAGACGGCATATTGGAATGTCGTCGTCGCGCCCGCGAAGGCGAAGACAAAGACAATAAGAATCGTGGCTCCGAGCATGTTGACGATCAGGAACAGGATTCCATCCCCGATGAGCAGGGAGATTGACGCGACGACAATGAACGGGATGGACGCGATGGTGACGGCCGCGACGAATCCGAACGCCGCGAGAATCACGGCGCCAAACAGCAGGACGCCCGTTTCGAACGCTGCCAGCCAATGAACTCGGAAAACATTGACTGCATGATGGACTGAATCGAACGCGTGGTCACCCGTTTTGACCGAATGGACGGAAGCGAGGAGAAAGACGACGGAGACAACGATGGTGAGCGGAAACGCAATAGCGTAGGCGATGAGCGCAGCCAAGGTTCTACCGCCGGTCGCGTGCGCCACGAGCGCGAGCATAGGGAGCAGGGAAAGCAGGATGAGCAGGAGCTGCGCGGCCTTATGGAGAACGTTGAGCGCCAGCAAATGCCAGAATGAGGCCCGTCCCGCGACGGCCGCTTGAGTGTCCGAGATCGCTTTTCCCCCCGCTCCCTCGATGAGCGCCCCCTGACTGACGACCGACGCGATCACCGCGAGAATGCCAAATGCGACTACCAGGCTCACGAATACGGTGAGACGCGACGGATCCCACCCAAGCATGTCCTGTACCAGGATGCCGAACGCATGCGCACCGGTAAACGTGCCTTGTACCATCCCGACGTACACGTCGCGCGTGGCGCGGAGCCCCCGGAATCCCTTTGCCGCCATCTCACACGCGCCGCCCGTTGACAGCAATGCCGCGAACAAACCAAAAACCCACAACGCCTTGCGTTCCCAGGCGACGCGAAGGGCGTCGGAAAACAGGGAACGGTAAATCGTCGTGGGATATTTGGTTGGCATAATCCTCCTTTATGCGAACAGGGCCTCGAAGTCATCTTTTTCGATCGTTTCCTTTTCAAGCAAGGTGTTGGCGATCTTGTCGAGGTACTGTTTCTTTTCCTGAATGATACCACGCGCGGTTTCCATCGCGCCATGGACGAGCTTGGTAACCTGTTCGTCGATGTCCTGCGCGGTCTTCTCGGAGTAGTTGCGCGTCTCGTGCATTTCTTTGCCGAGGAAGATCATTTCCTCGCGTTCACCGAACGTGCGTGGGCCGAGTTCGCTCATGCCGTAGCGAACGACCAGTTCGCGCGCGAGGCGGTTGCAATGCTTCAGGTCGCTCGACGCGCCGGTCGTGAGGTCGCCGAACGTTTCTTGTTCGGCCACGTATCCCCCGAGCGACATCGCAAGGTCGGCCAGGAATTGTTTTCGGCGGTGGAGGCGCCGGTCCTCACTCGGAAGCTTCATGGTGTATCCTCCGGCATTGCCGCGGCTGATGATGGATACCTTGTGCACCGGGTCCGCGTCCGGCATCATTTTGGCGACCAGAGCGTGTCCGGCCTCGTGGTAGGCCGTTACCTTCTTTTCTTCCTCGTTCATGACGTAGCTTTTGCGTTCCGGTCCAAGCATGACCTTCTCAATGGAGGTGAGCACATCGTCGCCCGTGACTTCCTTTGCATTCGACCGTCCGGCGCGGATGGCGGCCTCGTTTAGAAGGTTCATGAGGTCTGCGCCGGAGAACCCGACCGTGCGTTGGGCTACCCGACGAAGGTCGACATCGGGCGTGAGCGGCTTGCCCTTGGCATGTACCTTGAGAATCGCCTCGCGTTCGTTGATGTCCGGCAGGTCGAGCGTGACGCGGCGGTCAAACCGGCCTGGGCGCAGGAGCGCGGGGTCGAGCACGTCCGGACGGTTGGTGGCGGCGATCACGATGACGCCGAGGTTCGGCTCGAAACCGTCCATTTCTGTCAGAATCTGGTTGAGCGTCTGCTCGCGTTCATCGTGCGAACCGCCGAGGCCGGAGCCGCGCTGGCGTCCGACCGCATCGATTTCATCGATGAAGATGATGCACGGCGCAGACTTCTTCGCCTTGGCGAACAGGTCGCGCACGCGGCTGGCACCGACACCCACGAACATCTCTACGAATTCGGAACCGGAGATGTAGTAAAAAGGAACCTCTGCCTCGCCGGCCACGGCACGAGTCAGGAGTGTCTTGCCCGTTCCTGGCGGGCCCATGAGTAGCACACCCTTCGGGATTTTTGCACCGAGGTCCGAGAATTTCTTTGGGTTTTTGAGAAACTCGACGATCTCGGAAAGTTCCTCCTTCGCTTCAAGCGCGCCCGCGACGTCCGCGAACTTCACCTGCTGCTTCTTTTCCGAAAATTCGCGCGCGCCGCTTTGCCCGAACGACATTGCCTTGTTGTTGGCGCCTTGCATCTGTTTGAGCATGAAGAAGAACAGCACCATGAGGAGCACAATGGGAAGCAGCGAGGGAAGGATGTACCCAATGATGTATCCGCCGAGCGTGTTGGTTTTCACGGTGATGCCCGCAGACTTGAGTTCATCGGCCGTCACGCCGTAGCTCACGAGCAACTCTTCGACCGTGCCGCTTCCTTGCGTTGCGGTTTTCATCTTGTTTCCGTCCGTAAGTTCCGCGGTGAGCGTGTCACCCTCAACGTCAATGGCAACGACGTCGCCCGCTTGGACGCGGCCGGCCAATTCGCCGACGGAGACCTCGGTTGGTTTGGTGCCATTTACTGAGTAGGCGGAGAAAACGACCCCGAGCACGATGACGGCAAGGAGGGCGATAATGACGTTTTTGGAAAGTGGTTTCATAACGGGGTTATTCTAGACAAATCGAGCCGTCACGTCAATCGTTGCACGTCAATATTGTTGGCGCGCATGTAACATGTTGTGAATTGTGATATGATATTTTTAATTCTTTGCGTCCTCAGTGCATATTTGGGGTCGGGTGTACGAGCCGACACAATGTCAGTTTTTCAAAGCATCCAGCTGATTTGTTCGAAGAGTTGTGGTTATTTCCCAGAATAACTAACAAAATCGCGTGGGCTTAACACGTAATTTGTCCTCTCTAACAAATCATATGAGACATACGAGTTGGTCTTTAGCAAGGGGAGTCTCTTTCATATTTGTCTTTAGTTTCGTCGGGATACTTGGGACGCTGGCGCCAACCGCACGGGCGGCCACGTTTCCGCCTCTCGGTGCCGCTGCAAGTTTCTCCGTACTTGCGAACACGGCAATCACGAGTGTTCCAACCTCTGTGATTTCCGGAGACGTAGGACTGAATGCCGCTGGGACGAATTACGCGGGGCTTACCTCCGCCGAAGTTGCCGGAACGATTTATGACACGGCCGGGACCGGGCCGGATGGCGCCGCCGCGATTATTTCACCAAACGTACAGGCGAACGTTCTGACGGCGCATGGAAATATCATGGGACAGAGTTCGGACGGGAGCATCGGCCCCGCCCTTGACGGACTGGTTGTCACCCCGGGTGTGTATGACATTGGGGCCGGGAGGCTTACTGGCGGTATTCTCACCCTGGACGGGGATGGTGTTTATATCTTTCGGGCATCAAGTGATTTCGTGACTTCCGGTTCGCTTAACTTAATCAATGGCGCGACCGCATGTAACGTTTTTTGGGACGTTGATACGCTCGCAACGATCAATGGCAGCTCGTTTGTCGGGACGATCATTGCCGGAACAGGCATTCATTTCGGTTCTGACGTGTCCTTGGACGGCCGTGCGCTCGCTCGCGGCGGCGATGTGACAATGATCAGTGACACGATCAGCGGTCCGTCCTGCGCGGCCCCTGTTTCTTCGGGCGGCAACACGAATTATTACTCAGGAACGATTACCGTCGTAAAAACGATCGTGAATGACAATGGCGGTAATAAGGATATTGAGGATTTTTCGCTTTTTATCAATGGAATTTCAGTTGTTTCTGGAATACCAAACGCGTATGTCTTCTATAACAATGCTATTCCATATACGGTGAGCGAGACCGCAGATCCGGCATACGCGGCAACCTTTTCCGGAGACTGTGATTCGAGCGGACGTCTGTATCTGAGTCCGGCCCAAAACGCTTTCTGTTTCATTACAAACGACGACATCGGGACTCCCGTAGTCGTCCCTCCTGTTCCTCCGCTCATCGATGTCGTGAAGGTGCCGAGTCCTCTGGCGTTACCGGACGGGCCAGGGTCGGTAAAATACACATATACGCTCCGAAACGTTGGGGTGGTTTCGGTGGCCGACATCACGATGGTTGGAGATTCCTGCGAGCCTATCCAATTCGATTCTGGTGATACGAATGGGGATAACATGCTTCAAACAAGCGAAACCTGGGTGTACGATTGCACGACTACGCTCTCGGAAACGCATACAAATACCGTTGTAGCGACTGGATGGGCGAATGGATTGAGTGCCGTTGACGTGGCTAGCGCCACGGTCGTGGTAGGTATTCCCGACGTCGTTCCTCCGTTGATCCATGTGACAAAAACCCCCTCTTCGCTGACGCTGCCGGCCGGAGGCGGCTCTGTGACTTATACGGAAACCGTGACCAATCCCGGGATCGTCCCATTGCGCAGTATCGTTCTTTCTGATGATAAGTGCGGGCCGATGCAGTTCGAATTTGGCGATGCAAACAGCAACTCTCTGCTTGAACCGGAGGAGAGTTGGGTCTATTCGTGCGACGTGGGCTTATTGAAGACAACGACCAACGTCGCAAGCGTGAGCGGCGAGGCAAACGGCTATACGGTGCGTGACTTTGCAATGGCGACCGTCGTTGTAGCATCGGCCGTCCCCGCGTTGCCGAACACAGGCGTCATTCCGATGGAAAATGCACTCGTCGCATTTCTCGGCGCGGCTGCCGGTGCATTCGTGGCAACGCTTCTCATTCGCCTTGCGGGCAAGAGACGCAACCGGTAATTAGCGAATCTGTGTTTAGGGCTCATAACCTGATATTCGCGATGGCGGTAATCGTGCTGGGAATCGCCGTCGCGTATGTGTCTTTCCTCATTCGATTTGAATCGAACACGTCGCCCGAAATCGCCCGAGTGACCGCGGATGCGGATGCGTGGAGGATCGTTCTGGCATCTTCGTCCGCGGCCGGCCCCGCGGATTCCCCAGGTATCGGATCGTCTGAAGTTCGAGGATCATCTTCGACCAATGAGGTATTGCCAGACGGAACACCCGTGCGGATAAAAATTTTAGCCATCCACGTAAACGCGGCCGTGCAACGGGTTGCCTTGGCGGAGGATGGCTCCATGGGAGTCCCGGCACTCCCAACCGATGTCGCGTGGTACTCCCTCGGCCCCAAGCCGGGTCAGATCGGAAGCGCGGTGCTCGCCGGACACGTTGACTGGTATGGCGGAGTGACCGGGGTATTCGCAGATCTGGACACCCTGGCACCAGGTGACACGGTCGTGATTCTGGACGACTACGGATCCGAGATCTCGTTCGTCGTCCGCGAGGTCCGCGCGTATGGATCTGGTGACGATGCCACGGACGTCTTTGTGTCCACAGACGGCGTGGCTCATCTTAACTTGGTGACGTGCACGGGGATATGGGACCGGGATGCCGGGCAATATACGAAACGTTTGGTCGTGTTTTCCGATAGGGTTACCGAGTAAGAACGCGCTTATCAATTTTCTCGTATCAAAAAACCGCTTCGCATGATGGAAGCGGATTTTTGATAGGCACCTCAGCCTATTTCTCTTCGGCAATTTTTTCTTCTTGTTTTACTTCTTCCTTGTCGCCGGCCGCCTTGAGCGATAGACCGAGGCGGTGTTCCGTCGGCTCGATGGAGATGATCTTGAAGTTCAGTTTGTCTCCCGACTTGGCGAGCGTGTTCACGTCGATCCCGGGGATGTCGGAAAGTTCCGAGACGTGAGCGAGGCCGTGGATTTCCGGGTCGAGCTCCACGAAGAAGCCGAACGGGTTTACCTTAAGCACCGTGCCTTCCACGACGTCGCCGACCTTATAGCGCTTCTGGATGTCGGACCACGGGTCCTTGATGAGCTTCTTCATGGAGAGGAAGATTTTGCTTCCCTCGATGCCGATAATCTCAGCCTCGACCTTTTGTCCGATCTTCAGGATGTCGCGCGGGTGGTCGATGCGCTGCCAGGCAATTTCCGAGATGTGCACGAGTCCCTCGAGCGAGCCGAAGCGCACGAACGCGCCAAAGTCCGCGAGCGCGGTTACCTCTCCCTCGATGGTGGTGCCCACGCGGTACTGCGCGATGACGCTCTTCTGGCGTTCTTCCCACACCGACTTCTCGGAGACGATAAGCTTTTCTTCCTGCTCGTTCGCGTCGATTACCTTCACGGGGAAGGTGGCCCCGACGTACGACTTCAGCTTTTCGAAGATTTTATTTTTGTCGCCGCCCGTGACGCGCGGATAATGGTCCGGTGAAAGCTGGGACACCGGAAGGAAACCGGTGACGTGGTTGACGCGCACGATGAGGCCGCCCTTGTTCGCCTCGGTTATCTTCACGTCGAGGATGGTACCGGCCGTGAACATTTCGCGCAGTTCTTCCCAGGCGCGCTTTTGACCCGCGAAGCGGAACGAGAGTTCCATTTCGCCATTTTCGTTTTCGAGGTCGATGACCGTAGCTTCCACCTCGTCGCCGACATTGAGGTCGTCGTACTGCGCGGATTCCGAGAAGATCTCGCGGCCGCGGATCACGCCGGTCGTCAGCCCGTCGATGTCAACGCGCACCTCGCGGCGATCCGCGGAAATAATCTTTCCCTTTACCGCGTCGCCAAGGCCCGGGACGTTCAGGTATTGTCCCTCCTCCATTAATTTCTGAAACTCCGTCAAAGCGACTGTTTGGTCCTGGTCGGACATAAGGATATTCCGGTAGGCGGTCCGATGGACATCGGACGGCCCGTCGGGGCTAAGAATAGATAAGTGCGGAGATTATAAAGGAAAGAGGCTCAATTGACAAGGGAGGGGGATTTCCGTATGGTTTTGGCGCTCAGGAGGGACACAATGAGCTGCCCGTTTCAGTGGCTAGGCGTCGGTTCCACGGAGGAGCTTATCGGGCTTCTTCCGCGCGCGTTGACGGACGGTCGCGACACCATGCTGTACAACGCTGCGAAGTGGCAGGATGGCGGTCAGCTTGCCCGGGCGATCAGGGATACGCGCGCGATCGTGGCGGACAACGACGGGTCCGTGATCGCGGGGAGCCAGTGGGATGACTTGCGGCTGCGCATGTCGGATACCCATCGGCAAGCGGACGCAGAAGAAGCGGCCGCATATTTCCGCGGCGAACGCACGGATGACGGCGACGTCGAATTCCTGCTGCGGGGCGTCGGTCGTCTGGTTGATTCTGGTCTCCGCCTCAGCCAGGTACGCGAGGACGCGGCCCGGCAGACGCCACGGTCCGGGACGCGCGAGCTGCTCGCGTCGTATCACGGACGTTCCGCGGTCGTCACCTATGGGGTCGACGCGTACGCAGAAGAGTGGGCCGTCTTTCACAGGCTGTGGTTGACGGAGGTCTTCGCCGCCAACTTGCGATGGGACCGGACGTCTGATGACCCTGTCCTCGTCGGCTGCGATCGCGCGACGGTAATCACGGAGGCGAACAAGGGGCTCGCGCGAGAGGACTTCTCGCGCCGCCACGGGCTCGTCGCCCGGAAGGTCCTCGTGCTCGAGGATACGCCGCGCACGCTGGCGCGCATGAAGCATCCGGACAACGTCGGCGTCCTCGTGGCACCGCGTCACGACCCGCAGCCGAACCGACCAGAGGGGCGCATGCGCCAGCTCGCGGACCCTTCGTTTTTCTCCTCGATCGACGTCGTGATCGCATCCGACTCGCTCGAATCCCTCGCTTTCCTTCGGAAGTAGAATCCCACATGCATCTGGCGGGTGTGGGTCCATCGACGCCATGCTCATGGTCGAATCCGTTCCCGACGCTTCTTGCTGCGCTCGACGAGTTCGAATGTATTGTCGCATAAGCCCATTCTCGGGCTTTTTTTATGATCTCAGTTGTAATTCCAATGCGAAGCGCGCTCGCACGTATGAAAAAAGACGGTTTTTCAACCGTCAGGGGCGTGGGTTCGGGCGTGGCTAGCCCGCAGCCTAGTTGGTAATCCGTTCGACGATTCCATCGCGGTTCACGCGGAACACGTGATGGGCACGGACGTCGCGCCGGCGGCGGGCGAGAAGGGCGTCGAGACGTTCGCGGATCACAGAGCGAAGACGCGGGTCCTTCATTCCGTGGTGGCGGTCGATCATCGTTCGTACCTGGCTCCAGGGCTTTCCGCAGTTGCGGGAGAGAACCTGGAACAGGTTGATAACGGAGTTGGGCCTCCTGCGCTGTCGCGTGGTACGGCGGATCGGCTCTGCGTTCATTCTGGGCACATGAGCTCCTGCTTGGAGGTACGTTCGACGTCGAACGTGAGGCGGAGGATACCAGTTGGTTGTGCGAGCGTCAATAGTTCGTTATCCTATTGGCATATGACCCACCCGCACGAAATGTTCCTCAAGGAATATCAAATTGCCATTGATAACCTCGTTCCGACGGTTCCGCCCGAAGTGAAGATCACGGCACAGAAGTCGCATGACGAGCTGCTGGCCAACTCGAAAGCGACCGAAAATGAAATTCGTGGCGCGCTGTTTCAGACCGGCATTGCCGAATATCCCCACCGCCATGCGTTCAAGGATTTGACCGCGGGAGGAATCGAAGCCCGGCGCGTGGAAATCGTTTTGGAGCACGTCGAGCCGGAGGTGGCCGAAAAAGTGAAGAAACTGACGGATTCCGGCGTGTCGATGACCGAGATCACGAACAGCCAGTTGTTTGAATCGGCATTCACGCCGGAGGAGCGCCATCAGGTGGAAGACGCCCTGCTCGACGCGGATATCCATATTAAGGAAGAATTTGGGAAGGAGGCGGCGTCGGACGAAAGGCAATACGCGGCATTGGTGAAGAAATGGACGGAACATCGGGACGCGATTCTCAAACACATCGACGAGCTGGAAGCGTTAAAGGACAAGGACGCAAAGTGGCACGACGAGATCGTCGAGAAGGTGAAGCGCTTCCGCGAGGGGTTCTCGGTCACGGAAACCGACGTGGATCTCGACGAAGTCGAAAAGGAAATCGAATACTGGAACGGGACGATGGGGGAGGAGGTTTAAGCTTGTTTTTCCTTTGTTGGCATGGTACGATCTTCGCGTCATTCATGAACTGAATATGCAGATTTCCTGGCTTGGACTGTCTTGTTTTGAGATTACAACCTCCACGACGACCGGCGAAGTGTCCCTGGTCGTGGATCCGTACGGAAATGAAACCGGGCTGCGCTTTCCGCGCACTCTCGAAGCCGATATCGTCTGCGTTTCGCATGACGAATCGGATGCCAATAACCTTTCCGCCGTTGGCGGAGATCCGTTCGTCGTGAAAATGCCGGGCGAATTTGAGATAAAAGATGTGTTCGTGTACGCGAACCAGTCCGAGGGAACGATTCTGTTCCGCATTGAGTCGGAGGGGATGCGCGTCGCGCATCTTGGGGCGCTTAACCGCGTGCTCACCAACAAGGAGTTGGAGGAGCTTGGCACGGTCGACGTGCTCATGGTTCCGGTTGGCGGCGGACGCGTCCTCACGCCGAAGCTTGCCGCGGAGGTTATCTCCCAGATTGAGCCGCGCGTGGTCGTACCCATGACGCATGCGGTCCCGAACATGAAGGAAACGCTCGCGACCGCGGATGATTTTTGCAAGGCGATCGGCGCTTGTCGTCGCGAGGCAACCAACAAGTTTAAGTTCGCGCGCAAGGATCTTCCGGAAGAGGACATGCTGATCATGGAACTTGCCCGCACATAAGCGTATGTCAATTCCGAGAACGCAACCCAGCAGACGCGACCGGATGGCGTTTATCGCGTTCACATCGCTTGCCGTCGCGATTATCGTGGCGGTGTGGGGGTGGTCGGTTCGGATGACGGTTGAGCAGGGAGTGGCCGGAGCAAGGGAAATGGTCGCTTCCGTGGCCGACACCGCCGGCAACGTCCGTGCCGAAACCCAACCGGATCCGGAAGTGCTTTCGGCGGTAAAAGCAGGATTTCAGGAGATGATCGATCAAAAGATCGCCGAGGGAGAACAGCGTCAGGACGCGGTTGACGCGGTTGCGGAGATCTTGGCGCAGGATTTGCAGGGGGCGGGCGCAGTTGTCGCTGATGATTCCGAAGTTAAGGAATAGGTATGGCAAAAGAACAAAAAATCGAAGAGCAGCCGGATGACCGGATGCTTGGCAAAATCGAGCCGCGCTCCATTGTCGAGGAAATGAACACGTCGTACCTCGATTACGCGATGACCGTCATTGTCGGCCGCGCGCTTCCGGACGTACGCGACGGCCTGAAGCCGGTGCATCGGCGCATCCTGTACTCCATGTGGCAGACGGGGTTGCGTTCCACGGCCAAGTTCAAGAAATGTGCCACCGTGGTCGGTGACGTGCTCGGGAAATATCACCCGCACGGCGACAGCGCCGTGTATGATTCGCTCGTGCGCATGGCGCAGGATTTTTCGTTGCGCGACCCGCTCGTCAAAGGCCAGGGAAACTTCGGTTCGCTCGACGGCGATCGCGCGGCCGCCTACCGCTATACCGAGGCGAAACTTTCCGGTATCTCCGAGGAACTTTTGTTTGACATTGAAAAGGAGACCGTCGACTTCGTCCCGAACTTCGACGGGACGCACAAGGAGCCGAAGGTGCTTCCGGCGAAACTCCCGAACCTTCTCATCAACGGGACCGTCGGCATCGCGGTCGGCATGGCCTCAAACATCCCGCCGCACAACCTCGGCGAGGTGTGCGACGCCGTTTTACATCTCATCGACAACCCGGAGGCATCGGTCGACGACCTGACGACATTTGTGAAGGGTCCGGATTTTCCAACCGGCGCCATCATTTACGGGGCGAATGATTTGAAACAGGCATACGCGACCGGCAAGGGCGGCATCGTGGTACGCGCGAAAACGGAAATCGTGGAGGACAAGAAGGGAAACTTCATGATCATCGTCCATGAGATTCCTTACCTGGTGAACAAGTCCACGCTGCTCGAACGCATCGCGGACAATGTGCGCGACAAGAAAATCGAAGGCATTCGCGATTTGCGCGACGAATCCAACAAGGAAGGCGTCCGCATCGTGATCGAGCTCAAGAAGGACGCGTATCCGAAAAAGGTGCTCAACCGCCTATATCAGACCACGCAGCTGCAGGAAAGCTTCCATTTCAACATGATGGCGCTCGTGGACGTGATCCAGCCGCGCATTTTGAACCTCAAGATGATGCTTGAGGAATACGTGAGGCATCGCCGCGAGGTCGTACGGCGCCGCACGCAGTTCGATCTCACCCGCGCGCAGGACCGCGCGCACATTCTCGAGGGTCTCCGCATCGCGCTCGAATCCATTGACAAGATCATCGCCACCATCAAGAAGTCGAAGGACAAGGACGAGGCGCGGGTCAATCTTATCAAGCAGTTCCGCCTATCCGAGCTCCAGGCCGTGGCCATTCTCGAGATGCGCCTGCAACAGCTCGCGAACCTCGAGCGATTGAAGATCGAGCAGGAGTACGACGAGAAGATGAAGATCATCAAGGAACTTGAATCCATCCTGAAGTCCGAAAAGAAAATGCTCGCCGTGATCGCGACGGAAGTGAAGGATTTGCGGGAGAAGTTCGCGACGCCGCGTCGGACGCAGATCATCGCGAGCGGGGTCAGGGAGTTTTCCATGGAAGACGTCATTCCGGACGTGCCGACCGTCATCATGATTACCCGCGACGGGTACATCAAGCGCATTCCGCCCGAGACGTTCAAGACGCAGCATCGTGGCGGCAAGGGCGTGGCCGGCATTACCACCAAGGAAGAGGACGTCATTGACCAGGTGTTTACCACGTCGACGCACAAGGACCTGTTGTTCTTTACGAGCCGCGGCCGCGTGTTCAAGATGAAGGCGTACGACGTGCCGGAATCGAGCCGCACGGCCAAGGGCCAGGCACTCGTCAATTTCTTGTCGCTTTCCCCTGGCGAAAACGTCACGGCGACCCTGTCGATGGAGGACATGGAGTCGTACAAGCACCTCATCATGGTGACCACCAAGGGCACCATCAAGAAGACGGAGTTGTCCGAGTTCGACCATGTGCGCTCCAACGGACTTATCTCCATCAAACTCAAGGACAATGACAACCTGCTCTGGGTGCGTCCAACCACGGGCAAGGATGAGATCGTGCTCGTTTCCGAGGCCGGGCAGGCAATTCGGTTCAGCGAGAAAAACGTCCGTCCAATGGGACGCACGGCTTCCGGCGTGCGCGGGATGAAACTGAAGGGATCCGACCAGATCGTTGGCATGGACGTCATTGAGGAAGGGTCCGCCAAGAAGGCCAACATGATCCACCTGCTCATCGTGATGCGCAACGGCTATGGGAAACGCTCGGATCTCATGGAATACAAGGTGCAGGGTCGCGGAGGATCCGGCATCAAGACCGCGAACATCACGAAAAAAACAGGCCAGATCGTGGCCGCGTTCATCGTGAATGCCAAGGACGACCGTGACCTCCTGGTCGTGTCCGAGGCGGGACAGGTGATTCGTTCCACGATCGGTTCGATCTCCGTGCTTGGTCGCGCCACGCAGGGTGTGCGCATCATGCGGTTCAAGAAGGAGAACGACACGGTTGCCACGTCGACCATCGTATGATAAAAACGCCGCAGCGAACGCTGCGGCGTTTTTGAACCTATGACGATCGATCATCCGCTTCGCCCACATGTGGACCAGGCCAAACTTGCCGACCGGGTGCGTGTTTTTTTTGACTTGGGCGAGGTACAGGACCTGTCTTTCATCTATGGCGGCTACATGTGCCACAACTACCGGATGACGACGGATCAGGGCATATACTTTTTGAAGCAGTATCGCAATAAGATCAGCACGATCGTCCATGAGATAAAGTATGCGGAGGAGTTTTTTTCATCGCAGGGATTTCCTGTCATCATGCCCATTGAGGATCGTTCGGGTCGGCGCGCATTTTGGGTAGACGATCATTGGCTAAGTATCTTTCCGTTTGTCGACGGATATGTTCCAGCGCTTCGAGAGATTGACATGACGTTAGTGGAGCACGTGGGGGATATGCTGGCGCATTTTCATAAGGCTGGATTAAAGTTTCCTGATCGACATTTTCAGCCACTTCGATTATGGAGTCGGCGAAAGTTTTTTATGGAATATGCCGAGCTCGAATATGAGCTTGCGCGCATTGCATCCCCGTCTGAACTTGACCGGCAGATCGCGGTCTCACTTCAAAAAAAGGCAGAACTCGTTCGTCATAATTCGGTCGACCTGCAGGACATCCAGCTTCCGTATGATTGTTTGTTGCACGGAGATTTCATCTACCCAAATATGTTCGTGACTCCATCGCATGAGATCACGCATGTCTACGACTTTGAGAAGGCCGTTATTGGGCCGCGCGCGTATGAGCTTGCGCGCAGCCTCATTATCAATTGCTTTGACGACGGCGACACGGAACAGAATTACGAATTGGGACGAGCATTCCTCCGTGCCTATCGGGCACGCTTGCCTATTTCCTTCGATGAGTTCGACAAAGGGGTCCATCTGTTCATGATTAACCTTCGGCATTCAAACTGGATCGAGTCACGGTATTTGATTTATGGGATTGACACGCAGCTTGATTTATATGAACGGCATACGAACCGGCTTGAATGGACGGTACGCAGTGGGGAAGGATTTAGTCGTCGTGTTTTCGAATAAAAAAAGACCGGAGGACTGGGTTCCGGTCAGTAAACGCTGACGTGATGGTGGAGAAGAGCGACGCCAACGGGAATGTACCATGCCAGATTCGTAGTCGTATGGTTCACGATGAGGTACGCCTGATCCTTGGCGTGTCGGCCAAGGCAGGTGTATTCCGCCGCGGTTTTTGTCGTTCGCGCACGTTTTTCCTCATACGTTTCTGCGCCGCAGAACAGTTGATAGAAGTGCTCGCGAGCGAGCGTATCCGCGTCTATGTGTCGTGCGAGTGATTGGTCGTTTCCGATCCATCTTATGGTCGCGGCGCGGCAAGCGAGAAACGACGGAAAGAAGTCCGTGATCGCCTCGACGTTCCATCCGTATTCCGCGACGCGTTTTCGGGTCGCGTGGATGGTACCGCGGATACGGTGTTCGAATTCCTTTCGCGACAGGCTCGTTGCCCGACGCAAGGCCGGATCATTTGCCTCGTGGCTTGCGACGAGAATGGTTACGCTCGCTTCTGGAATCAGTTCGGTGACGCGGAGTAGGAACGGGATGTGCCTGATGGTTACGAGCGACACGCCGGATTTCAGCGTAGTCACTGGGAGGAACTTTCCGCGTCGATTTGGGTATGCCGGGCACGTTGGGACGATGATCCGTGGGGTTTCGTCCAACAGCCGAGATCCGATCCGGATCGCCATTCGGCGCGAGTGCGAGTAGTCCCCGCACGAGTGAATGAGTTCAGGCAGAATGTCTTGTACGCGGCTGAGACGTTCAGTCGGCAAGCCGCGTTGCCTAGCTTCACGGAAGAGAGCCGCATGGACCCTCTTCCAGTCGAGGGGTTGGTGCATGAGAGCTCTCCTGACCGTGTTGCATGTGTCATATCCGCGTTATGGGAAGGAACGTCAGTCGTTGGAAACGACCGAGCGGGGTACTGCCAGTCAATCATGGTCAGTTCATGACGTCAATGATAGCTCACCTTGTCCCTCTCTTGACCCACGCCGGTCTTTTTCCCCGATCTTGACCGTTTTTTATCCGTTTGGTATAGTCCTGCCGTACTAATTTCGATCCCCACCGATATGGGTCTTCCTGGACATCGCCGTACATCTTCCCACAAGCGCCGTCGTGCCTCGCATTTTGCGCTCGCCAAGACGTCGGCGACTGAGTGTCAGAAGTGCAAGGCCCCGGTGCTCCCGCATCGCGCCTGCAAGATCTGCGGATTTTATCGCGGTCGCACGGTGGTTGACACTGCTCGCGCCGCCGCCCGCCTGGTCAAGCGTCTTACGGCCAAAAAGCCGCCTGTTCCGCCCCAGGAGCACGATCACGAGCACAAGAACGAGAAAAAGGCGTAGCGAAAGCTGCGCCTTCGTGTTACCATGATGGCATTCGCCCCCTTAGCCACACTCGCCCTTTATGAGCAACCGTCATCTCGCCCGCACCATTGCCATGCAGTCCTTGTACCAATGGGACTTTTTAGGACAGGAGAACGTCGATCTTCCAAGAATTATCGCATTCAATCGTGACGAGTTCGCCCCGGATTTCGAAGACGGCGGCTTTGTGCAGGATCTCGTGGACGGCACGCTTCGGCACCACAAGGAGATCGATGAGATCATTACCCATTTCGCGCCGGATTGGCCGCTTGAAACCATTACCATCATTGACCGAAACATCCTTCGTCTTGGCTGTTTCGAGTTGAAGTTCTCGGAGTCCGTCCCGAGCAAGGTTGCCATCAACGAGGCGATCGAGCTCGCCAAGTCTTTCGGGGGCGAGGCATCCGGGAGATTCGTAAATGGCGTGCTTGGGGCCGTGTACAAAGATATGCTCGCGAAAGGGGAAGCAAAGGAGATCGACAAGAATCCCCCAAAGAAAAGGGAATCAGAGCCAGAATCATTACCAACACCTAACGCATAACGACCATATGCCTGAACTTGAAACGCTCGAACAGGCCCTCGGCGTGACGTTTCTCAACAAAGACACGCTACGCCAAGCGCTTGTTCATCGCTCATATTTGAACGAGCATCCGGATTTTTCACTCGGCCACAACGAACGGCTCGAATTTCTCGGCGATGCCGTGGTCGAGCTCGTCGTAACCGAGCACCTCTACCACAACTATGAAAATCCGGAGGGCGATCTTACCAACTGGCGCGCGGCGCTCGTGAACGCGGACATGATGGCGGGCGTTTGCGAATCGCTCGGGGTGGACGATTACCTGTATCTTTCGCGCGGCGAATCAAAGGATAACAAGTCGAAGGCACGCCGGTATATCCTGGCGAACGCATTTGAGGCGATGATCGGCGCGATCTATCTTGACCTCGGATGGGAGGAGTCCAAGCAGTTCGTTCTGCGTACCATCGTTTCCAAGCTTCCGGAAATTCTCGAGGAGCGGCTGTACGTTGATCCGAAGAGCCAGTTCCAGGAGGCCTCACAGGAAAAATTGGGGATTACGCCGAGCTATCGCGTGCTTTCCGAGGAGGGTCCTGACCACGCGAAAGTGTTTCAGGTTGGAATCTATCTTGAGAAAGAACAGGTCGCGGTCGGAACCGGAACCAGCAAACAGGAGGCGCAGGTCGCGGCCGCAGCCGCCGGATTGAAGGTGAAGGGCTGGTAACCATATTTTCGAAACGCGTATGTCCATGTCCTCGCTGTTAAGGGCCGCCGTCGCGGAAGGCGCTTCCGATCTTCATCTGGCCGACGGGCATCCACCCACGCATCGCATTGACGGCGCGCTGCGGTCCACGGACGCCCGTGCGCTGACCGGATCCGCAATTGAGACCCTGGTGCGCGAGATCGTCTCTGACCGACAGTGGAAGATATTTCAGGAAAAGCTCGAATTGGATTTCGGATACGAAGAGGGGGGATATCGTTTTCGGTTCAACGTTCATGTCGAGCGCGGGAATGTCGCGGTCGCGGCCCGACTGATTCCGCTTGCGATCCCTTCGTTCAAGGACATTGGTTTGCCGGAAAGCGTCGTGGACCTCGCTCGTTCGCCCCACGGGCTGGTGCTCGTGACCGGTCCGTCCGGCGCGGGAAAATCAACCACGCTTGCCTCGTTGCTCGCCGACATCAACGCGCACGACGCCGTCCATATTCTGACGCTCGAGGATCCGATCGAATTCGTCTTTCCGAACGCCAAGGGGCTCGTGAAGCAGCGCGAGGTCGGGTCGGACACGCTGTCGTTCGCGGAGGGGTTGCGTCACGCGTTGCGCCAGGATCCGGACGTGATTATGGTTGGTGAAATGCGAGACCCGGAAACGATCGCCGCGGCGCTGACCCTCGCGGAGACGGGGCATCTCGTTTTTTCGACGCTGCACACGAATTCGGCCGCCCAGGCGGTACATCGCATTGTTGATTCGTTCGCGGAACACCGGCAGGACCAGGTACGCGCCCAGCTTGCGTTGACGCTGCGCGGCGTGGTGGCACAGGTGTTACTGCCGCGCGTAAAGGGAAGCCGTGTTGCCGCGCGTGAGATTCTGATGAATACGCCGGCGTGCGCGAACCTGATCCGAGAAAACAAGGTCGAACAAATACCGACCGTCATTCAAACGGGACGGTCGGAGGGAATGGTTTCGCTTGAGTCGGCGATTACGGAACTCGTGAAAGCAAAACAGGTGAGAGAGGAGGATGCCGTGGCATATCTGCCGACGCGCCGCCGGCGCTAGAAGTCGACCACGTGCGACCACGACGTCACGTGAACGGTTTCCAGGTCGTCCAGTTCAATTTTGATCCGATAGGGGTGACCGTCAACGGTCGCCTCTGTTTGTATCGTGGTGACGGCCCCGGACAGCACCGGACGGACAGCGCACGTTTCCGTCCCGATCGCGATTGATTCATTTCCAGCGTACGCGGGATCCTCACGAAGGCTCTGGAGCGCCGTTTCCGCGCATCCTTCCGCGAGTCGTTGCGCGTCTTCCCGTTGCCGCGCCTCGGTTCCCTGGCCCAATTGGTTTGCGAGCCGGAGTGACGTCGCGGCCGCGGTGAGAATAATGACAACGCAAAATACGAGTACCGTGCCAACGATGGCGAATCCGCGCGGGGGAATCTTATTCATATCTGAGGGCAACGAATAATGTGAGGACATCGGAAATAGTTCTGGTTCCCGCGTTCACGGAAAGCGTTATAGACAGGTCGAGGCCCGGAGGAGAACCGGCCGTACGAGTGACCGTAAACTCATCGACCGAGACGCCCGGAGGGGTCAGGGGAGCGGGGGCTTGCGATATTGTGTCGAGATACAGAACGCCGTCGGTCACGAAAACGCTTACCGGTCCATCCGTTATCCCGTTGCCGTCGATTTCCAACGTGGTCGCGGAACCAGAAGCCGGAGACGTGATTTGTCCGGCCGACTCAACTAGTTCCCGCAATTGCGACGTGACCATGTATCTCGTCTCGTTCAGATCTTGTTCGCGTCGTGCCAGCCGGTCCGTCGCAAGATTGTTCGCGTAGATGGAGGCAAGCGTTCCCATGGTGATCGCGAAAAGCGTCACGTACAGGAGGACTTCGACGAGTGTGAATCCGCTGCGCTTCATATTATGGGGAAGAGGTAATAATGCGCAGCGCGTCATTGCTGCGAACCGCGGCAAACACCATGTTGGCCGCAAAATCAATTCCCGAAACGACCTGCGGGAAGTTCAAGGAGGAATATTCCGAAAGCGCATTTAAATCTGAAATGTCGAGCGCGATAAATTCTTTCGTGCTGCTGTCCGTCCCGGTAAACAGGAGATTGTTGCTCGTGCAAACCATGTCCTTGATTTCCGTCCCGGTCGCGACGGCGGCCGTGACGATTGGCGCCGTCGGATCCGCGACGTCAACCGTGACAAGCGCGTCTTCCTGACCAACGAAGAGCGTTCCCGGCTCGTTATAGGCGATACTCTTATTTTCCTCGCCGATGTCCGTTGCGCTCACCTGGATTGGAACGAGCGGATTTGTCACGTCGAAAATCGTGAGTCCTTCGGCGCTCGAATCTCCCGCCGCAAAGACATGCGTGGCGTTCGTGGCGAAGTCGTTGATGCTATCGTCCGTCTCAAACGTGGCCAGAAGGGAGGGGACAGTCGGATCCGTCACGTCGTAAAAGTAGATTTCGCTGTTCGTGGACGACGATCGGCCGAGTACGGCTAAGGAACCTTTTACGATGACAGTCAGCCCGTCCGCGCTTCCCGTCGGATTCGTGTGGGCGACAAGGCTTGGACTGCGTGGATCGCTTACGTCGAATACCAGAAATTCCTGGTCGTCATTTGGAGATGCGGCGTACAGATAGTCGCCGGAAATAGATAACGTGTTCATGCCGCCCGCACCGACGTCAACGGAGCTGACAAGCATGGGCGCGGTCGGGACGCTTACGTCGAATACGAACAGGTCGGGCTTTCCGGAGGAAGCGGCGACGCCACTGACATACGCGTACGGCAGGTTCACGACCACGTCCGTTCCCTGGTTTCCCGCGCCGATGTCCGCATTGCCGATGACGATCGGGTTCATCCAGTCGCCCGTGACCGTGTATCCGTAACAGTTGCTTGCGGCCGGGATCATTGGGGTGCGCCAGTTCGTGAGGCGAGTCGTCACCGCGCGTTCTTCCGTTCGACCGAGCCGGTTGGTCCACGTCACGGCGACCGTGACCTCGCGCGTCGCGTCGTCAATGGTCGTGATGTCCACGGATCTGTGGAACGCGTTGGTCACATCTTCGGAACCAGAAAATGTCCAGATACCGTCCGTTTCGGAGAGCCCGTGCGTTCCCGCGTCGAGATTGTCAAAAGACGTGTCGCGAATTTGGCGAACCGCTTCGAATCCGTTTGTCAGCAGATCTTCCGCCCGAGTGCGCTCGCTGGCCACAAGACCTTCCACGAACGTGGAGCTTAGCAGCACGAACGCGGCCGTGCTCATGGAGGCCAGGATGAAGATGGCGATCAGGACCTCAATGACCGATTGTCCGCTCCGCGACGGTGAGAACGCCATAGGGGGTCAGGGTGATATCAATGGCTAGCGAGTCGTTGTCAATGGAAAGCATGGTTTCTACGGACGGTCCCGTCGCTCCTTTTGGAATGGCAATCTCGCTCGTTTCCGGGACGGATATTTCCGAGGAAAGGTTCGTCGTTTTATCGAGGGCTGGCGTACGACTGGCATAGGTGTCGCCGGAATAGCGCACAACCGAATCGGTGAGGACCTTGATCCCGTGCGCGGAATCGTCGGCTTGCGACCAGGCATCGATTTGCGCGCGTCGCAGCTCCGCGATGACGGTTTCACCGGCAGTTCGCAGGTATTGGTCGCGAAGGAAGGATCCCGAAAGGGTGGTGCCGAGCATGACGAGAATGCCAAACAGTCCCAGCACGATGGTGACCTCTGCCAAGGTGAATCCGTTCCGTGAACGCATACTATGTGTGGATTCCGGTGGTGAGCGAGTAAATCGGGGTAATGATGGCAATGGCGATGAACCCGACGAATCCCCCGACGACGAGTAGCAACAGCGGCTCAAGCACCGTGGTAAGCGTTTTTGTCGCGTCGTCGATTTCCGTTTGCGCGAAATCGGAGATGAACAGGAACGAGTCGTCGAGCTTGCCCGTCTCCTCGCCGATGGCAATCATCTGCGTCACGAAGCCGGGGAACAGACCGCGGTGCTTCGCGAGATAATGGGAAATGTCCTCGCCTTCCTGAATGGAGTCCGCGACCGCGAAGTACCAGTGACGGTAGACGGCGTTGCCCGCGCTTGCGGCTGCAATTTTTAACGCGTCAATGATGGTGACGCCGGCCTTGAGCAGCGTGCCAGCGACGCTCGACATCTGGGCGATTTCGATTTTTTTAATTAACGGGCCCAAAACCGGGATGCGCAAGGCAACCCAGTCTATGGCGTAGCGAGTAGGCTGGATGTGCCGCAAGGTGATCCACGCGCCGATGAGGGCGACGATTCCCGCAATGACCCACGGCCATTCGTTCGTGAGGAATACGGATCCGTTCAGCACCACGCGCGTCGTCCAGGGGAGATCGATATTGAGAGAAATGAATAGAGGGGCGAGTTGCGGGAGCAATACCAGCACCAGATAGGCCGCGGTCGCGAGCGTGCCGGAAACGACGATCAGCGGATACAAGGTCGCCCCGCGAATTTTTGCCTGAAGCTCGCGCGTCTTCCCAATGTGGTCGGCAAGACGGAACATGGATTCCGCGAGCGTGCCGGATTCCTCGCCCACGGTTACCATGTTGATGAACAGATTGTCGAACAGTCTCGGAAATTTTTTGAGAGAGGAAGAAAGAAACTCACCCGAAGCCACATCGGTCAGCACGATGTGCAGCACCGCATGCAGGGAAGACGAACGGGATTGGTTGTGGATGGCCACGAGGCTCCGATCAAGCGGGATCCCGGCCTGCAGCATGACGCCAAGGTACTTCGCGAAGAACATTTTTTCCTTGCTCGAAAGGAGCAGGAATCGGCTGGCCTTCGCCTTCGTCCAGGCGGACGCGTCGTCTTTTTTCTTTTGGAACATACTTAGCTGTGGATCACCCGAAGCACCTCGGCAACGGACGTGATGCCCGCCGAGGCCTTTCGAAGCCCGTCCATGAGCATCGTGGTCATTCCTTCCTCGATCGCGGCCTTTCGGATTTCGTCCGCAGTTTCGCGCTTCATGATCATATGACGAATCCGCTCGGTCATTTCGAGCACCTCATAGACGCCGATGCGTCCCTGATATCCTGCCTCATTGCACGCGTCACATCCCTTTGGTTCCGCGAAGTCCTTGAATTGGCGGATAAAGCCCTGCGGCAACAGGTGTTGGAGGCTTTCCTGCTCGACGTCCGAGAGCTTTCTCGTGGTTACGCATTTTTGGCAGAGTTTTCGGACCAGTCGCTGACCGATCGCAACGTTGACCGTGGAAGCGATCAAAAACGGCTCAATGCCCATGTCCAGGAGACGCGGAAGCGTGACGGCCGCGTCATTCGTGTGAAGCGTGGAAAGCAGGAGGTGTCCGGTCATGGCGGCGTTGACCGCGATGCCAGCGGTTTCCTCGTCGCGGATCTCGCCGACCATGATCACGTTCGGGTCCTGGCGCACGATGGAACGAAGCCCCTGGGCGAACGTAAGGTTTGTTTGCGGGTTTACCTGGATCTGCGTCATTCCGGCGATGGTGTATTCGATTGGATCCTCGATGGTGATGATGGAAATGTCCCGCTTGTTGAGCTGTTGGAGCGCCGAGTAGAGCGTGGTCGTTTTTCCGGAGCCGGTCGGGCCCGTCGCAAGGAGCATGCCGTACGATTTGACCAGGTTGCGTTGGACGCGTTCCAGGTCGACCTGTTCCATGCCGAGTTCTTCCATTTCAATGGCGCGTGCCTGTCCAACGAGCAGACGCATGACCACGTTTTCGCCGTGATACGTCGGAACAATTGAAACGCGCACGTCGACTGGCAGTCCGTCGAACATTAGTCGAAACCGTCCGTCCTGGGCAGCCATATGCTCGTCCGTCCTCATTTCCGAGAGAACCTTGATACGAGTCAAGGTCGTGATGAGCATCTTTTTCGGGAGGACGAGCACGTCGTACAGGATCCCGTCGATTCGGTAGCGTACGGTCATCACGCTTTCGCCCGGGTCAATATGGACGTCGGACGTACGGGAGAGATACGCGAATTTGATGATACCGTCGACGAGATCTCGAACGGACGCGGTTTCGAGCTTCTTGATTTCTCGAAGGGAAGGGATCTTTTGCGACTCGCGGGTTCCCTTGACGAGCATATCCTCAAACTTTTCCATCCCTTTTTTATTTTTTTCTGGCGGCAGTTTTATTTTGGATGGCATAGGACGGGATCGTTTGAGAAGAGTATACCATCTTTGGATGTAATTCGCAGGATTTGCTATACTGTAAACAAGTTGTCCACACGTTAATTTTATTCGTTATCTCACAACGCATATGTTCGTGAAGAACGTTAAGGGGTTTACACTCCTTGAAATGCTCATCGTGATGGCCCTCATTGCCATCTTGGTCGGCATCGTCGTCGCCGTATTGAATCCGGCGCGCCAATTCGCGCTCGCCCGTAACTCAACGCGTTATTCGCACCTGAATACCGTCATGAACGGGATTAGTGCCAACATGGCCGAGAACAGCGGTGTGTTTACCTGCGCGACCGGCGCGCTGCCGGCCGTGGCAACCAGCATGGCACCGGATGACGGCGACGCGGGTACCAGCGAATACGATATTGCCCCGTGCCTTGTTACGGAGTATCTCTCCTCGCTTCCGTATGACCCTTCGGCCACGGGCGCCGGCTGGACCTCCGAGGCCGTCTATCTCACCGGTTATACGATTTCGCAGGACGCTGACGGCCGCATTACGGTCGCAGCCCCGTCCGCGGAACTTTCCGAAACCATCGCGCTGACACGATAAGCAAGGGTGCGCGGACAAACAAAAACCGGTCCGACTTGCGTTGGACCGGTTTTTGGTGCGCGCGGAGGGATTTGAACCCCCGACCAAGTGGTTAAGAGCCACCTGCTCTACCCCTGAGCTACGCGCGCCCGGGATTCGTGCCGAGATTATGCCAAGCGCATTGACCGATGTCAAGATTTACGTTAAGATTATGCCGTTCGAGAGCCATTTTGGTCTCGATGACGGGGCCGAGGGAAATCGTAATTCGATGGTGTCATAACGCACATGCGGACGTAGCTCAGCTGGATAGAGCACCTGGCTTCGAACCAGGGGGTCGGGGGTTCGAGTCCCTCCGTCCGCACCACAAGACGACCCAGTTTGAAATGGGTCGTCTTGCGTTTTTGGCGCGGCGTCCCCGAAGTTGGCAAGAACCCGTTGGTTTGTTAGGATCTATCCACTATGCGATATTCTTCTCTATTTGCGAAGACCAATAAGGCGGCACCGGCCGACGCAGATTCCACGAATGCCAGGTTACTGATCCAGGGCGGGTTTGTGGACCAGCTTTCCGCGGGAATTTACACCTTTCTTCCGCTTGGGCTTCGGGTGCTTAACAAGATCAAGACGATCGTGCGCGAGGAAATGGACGCGGTCGGCGGGCAAGAGGTGCTGATGCCGGCCCTCATCCCGAAGGGGCCCTGGGAAACGACGAAGCGTTGGGATTCCATCGACGTGCTGTTTAAGCTTGTTGGCGCCGGAGAAAAGGAGTTTGCGCTCGGACCGACTCATGAGGAGGTGGTCACGCCGCTCGTGCAGGCATTCGTGAAATCGTATAAGGATTTACCGGTATCCGCCTATCAGATTCAGGACAAGTTTCGCAATGAGGCCCGCGCGAAATCCGGATTGCTTCGTGGCCGTGAGTTTTCCATGAAGGACATGTATAGCTTTCATGTCTCTTTGGAAGATCTTGATGCGTATTATGACACGGTTGGAGAACGTTACGCCAAGCTGTTCCAGCGAATGGGCCTCGACGCGATTAAGACGGAGGCATCGGGTGGAGTTTTCTCAAAGTACAGCCATGAGTATCAGGTCGCGACGCCGTACGGGGAAGATCTTATCTATGTTTGTGACAAATGTCGTTGGTCCGTGAATCGTGAAATTGCGGAAGTGAAGGATGGCGACGCTTGTGCAAAGTGCGGTGGAAAAATTCATGAGACGAAATCGATTGAGGTTGGCAATATCTTCAAGCTCTCCACGCGCTTCGCCGATGACTTTGGCTTTACCGTTGCGCTTGAGGATGGCACGCAAGGGAAGGTATGGATGGGTTGTTATGGCATCGGAATGTCACGCCTTATGGGATCCATCGTGGAAGTTTGGCATGACGACCGTGGAATCATCTGGCCGAAGTCGGTCGCGCCGTTTGCGGTTTGTCTCGTTTCGCTCGGCTCGAAGGACGCTGACGTTGCTGGACGTGTTTCACAGTCGGCATCTGACTTGCATGACGAGCTGGCCAAGGCGGGCGTAGAGGTTCTTTGGGACGACCGCGTTGGCGTGTCTGCCGGGGAAAAGTTCGCGGACGCGGACCTTCTCGGCATGCCACTCCGACTGGTCGTTTCGGAGAAGACCCTGGCACAGGAATCCGTGGAGTGGAAGGAGCGTTCCTGTCCGGACAGCCGGCTGATATCGCAGGCTGACATCCTTGAATCCATTCAATCTTTCCTTGCTTTATGAAACGATTATTCGCCGCGTTAGCGATCGTTGCCGTTGCGGGATTCGGGTGCGCGAAAACGCAGGAAAGGCCCGTTTTGGACCCGAACATGACTGCGTACGAGAATGCGGATTACGGGTTCACGTTCGCGTATCCTTCGAATATGGAGGTTCGCCAGCGCGAGGGGGAGAACCGCGCGTCCCAGTACCTCGGATTCGACGTGGATTTTTTCATCTCGTTGCGCGATACCGTGCGGGAAAAGGACGCAACGAACATCGCCTGGTTTTACGCGGCGCCTGGCCTGAGCGCGGACGCGTTCACTGCGGCGCTCGTTGCCTCGAATCCGGATGGCGTCGTCGAGGTAAAGTCCGTCGAGGACGTGGTCATGAACGGGCTTCAACTCAAGAAGGTGACGAGCACGACGGAAATGGGGACGGACAAGGCTCATTACTTGTTCGACAGGAACGGGACTCTTATCATCGTCTCGGTGTTTCTCGGGGAAGAGACCGCCTGGAATGACGTATTTCAAACCCTGTACACGCCGTAGGAAAAAAAAGGCCGGACGAGCAATCGTCCGGTTTTGCGTTACCCATGGTTACAGCCATCCCACCCACCAGAGCGCCGTGCGCACCATGAGGTGACAGAGCTGGTCGAGCCAGATGGCCTTGATGACGCCGCGGCACTTGAGGGCATCGACCAGGTAGTGCATGACCCCGTCGATGATCACGCCCTGGGGCGCGGGGGAGTATCCGGCGAGCCGCATGAAGACGTACATCGTCGCCACGTATGTGGCGACGTGGTAGAACATTACCTCGTACCACCTGGCTACGCAGATCTCGACGCCCGTCGCCGAATCCACGAACGAGAAGTTTCTCCCCTTGTGCTTCACCATCCATTCGCTCTGGAAGGGGAAATCACCGAGGAAGTGCGTTCCGATGAGCAAGAACAGACGTTCCACGATCCACCTCCATTGTGAAGGATCCGCCACAAATCATATCGCGTCCGAAAATTTTGCCAAGAACGCTTGTCGGACGTTTTGGCGACACCCAGATTTTCCGTCTGCCATGGAAGGAATACTGCCTGATGACCAGTGCGGTCGGGTTGCGAGAATACGTCCAGGAAGCGTATTTGGTCAGTATTTTCTGACCGAACATGCGGCGGGTCAGTATCGGGCGCGTGCCGGCCCGATGGTCTTTGATCCGCGTTACCGACGACGAATCATTGGAAGACGCGTTTCGACGCATCATCCGTGCCGGCGTAGAAATTCCGTCCGCGCGACGTGGCACAACGAGGTTCGTCGGTCCGCATGAGGCCGAGCGGAACCATGGCGTGGTTACCCGGTACGTTCCCATGACGGTTACCTGCGACCTGTTTCGGGGACGGGAAGGGAACGTGGTTAGTCGCTTCGAGTGCCGACTGCGGCCGTTCGTCGCCGAGGAACACCTCGTTGAAAGTGGCCCCACGAAGCACGCCGGCCTTTCAGTCCGCAACTCCTCATGATCCCACCCGGGATCTTTTTTATTTCAGGTCGAATTGGGCTTGATACGGTATACTGTCGTTCATATGGAATTGGAAAAAGACTGGCTGCCACGCCTCGCATTTCGTCTGATCATCGTCGCGTCTGTCGCAGCTATCCTCCTTGTTGTCTCTTACGTGTTTTTTCCACTGACACAGGTATTGTCGTGGTCGGTCGCCCTTGGCTCTACTATTTTCCTTATCACACTTTCGCGACGAGAAAGTCTGGTCATCCCAAAAATCCATCGCGTTCATATGGACGCGGGGCTTCTTTTTTTGGGGCTGTCCTGCGCGGCGGATATCATCCTATTCGTTTTATTCGTCATGGCGAGAACGGACGAGGCCATCATCAGTCCCTGGAACACGTTTAGTTGGCAACCGTTCGTCCTCTTCGGCCTCTCCACGCTTTTATTATTTTTCGGGTCACGGATGAGGGGTGATCGTATTAGTTTGCTATTTGCGGTTTGGCACACGTTTGTTGCCGTGAGCATTTCCGCCGTTGTTTACGGGGTTGGGTTCGGTTTCGATCCATTTTTGCATCGGGCCGCCGAGGAAGAACTCGTAAGAAATGGATTTATCGAGCCGAGACAAATCTTGTACGTCGGGCAATATCTTTCCGTGGCGGCGGTCCATTTCGTTTCGGGAATTTCCATTCGTACCATTGACATATGGGCGCTTCCTCTTTTTTCATCCGTGGTCATTCCTGTCGGGGCGTATCTTGGATTGCGATACGGATGGAATTTGAGCGATCGTGACGCGCGTTCATGGTGGATAGTCGCCCTTGTCCAACCTTTCATGCTCGCCACGTTTACCGTTCCGTTTACGTGGGCATATGTGTGGTATCTTGTCCTGCTTTTTTTGATTCCAGTCGTTGGCTCGTCGCGTCTTGCATTCGTATCATTGTCTCTTGGAACCATATCAATGATCCTATTTCATCCGCTTCTTGCGGTCCCTTCGTTCGTTTTCGTCATTGGGTTTGGCATATGGTTTCGTGTGCGCACTCGTGTCTTCCTCGGTCCCGCGATGCTTGCGCTTCTTACGGCCGCAGTCGCATGTTCCGTGCCGGCATTGTTTGTCGTGTACCAGTGGAAACAGGGGATTGGAATCGATTTCTTGTCTCTTTGGCGGGAGGGAGACCGTTTTTTGACGTTGTTCCATTCGCCTTTTTCTAATCCATACCCGCAGATTCCCTGGTTTCTCCAAGCAATATATGGCTTTCGATACTGGTTTCCGATGGTTTGCATCGGTGTCGGAACGACTCTGTTCCTTTGGTTCGCGCGACGCATGGACGCGGCGCTACCATACCTTGCCTTTACGGCAGGATTGCTTGGTGCCATTCTTGGCGTCAGCACGTTGTTTTCTTTTCGAGGGATTATTTCGCATGAACAGTCGGAATTCGCGCTTCGGTTATTGACGGCCTGGTACCTGGTCCCCCTGCCGCTGATTGCCGTCGCATTCGCGCGAATTGGAAATCGCTGGCGCGCGTCCGGTACGGTTCTTGGAACGTGCCTCTGTTTGATTGTCGTTCACGCTTGGTTCTTCAGCTACCCGCAGTTCAATTTGAAGTATCCCTATTTTTCTCCGAGCGTAAGCGCGGCGGACGTTGAGGCCGTCCATGTGATTGAGGACAACGCAGACAATCAATCATATGTTGTCTTGTCGAATCAAATGACAAGCGCCGCTGCCATCCAGGAATTTCATTTTGCCTCATATGTCTTTGTGGATGGAGAGCAATCTCTCTGGTATGCGATTCCAACTGGCGGCCCACTTTATGCATATTATTCTCGGGCCATTTTTGAAGGTCCGACCCGTGGCGTGTTCGATGATTTGCATGATCATTCCTCGGTTGATACAATTTATTTCGTAATTCACGATTATTGGCCATGGTATCCAGGATTCGTTGAAGAACTTTTTCGAGGAGCTGACGAGGTTCTCACCGTCCATGAGGAAACGATCCGGATATTCGTCTATCGATATGGATACTGAAGATTCGCCCTCTCTCGCGCCTGAGGTTCAGGTACGCACTAAGATGATCACGCATACGGTGGTAGCCGTATCTATTTTCGTCGCGGCATTGATGGTGACAGCGGCAGCTGCGGGCTATATGGCTCTGAAAACTCAACATCGGGCTATTCCGGGTATTCTCCCATATCAGGCTCAAACGAGCGGCTATGTTCCTGGGTACGGATACACGCCGGGTTACGGATACACGCCGGGTTACGGATACACGCCGGGTTACGGATACACGCCGGGTTACGGAACTCCCGGATACGTGATGCCAGGATACGTTAAATGAGAACATAAAACCGGGGCCGCATATACGGCCCCGGTTTTATGTTCTCATTTATGTTTTACCTTTGAGCGCGTCTTTCAATGCCTTCCCAGCCTTGAACTTTGGAACTGTAACCGAGGGAATTTGGATTTTTTCCGTTGGTTTTTGCGGATTCACTCCCATGCGGCCCTGACGCACCCGCGCCGAGAACGTGCCGAAACCGGCAATCGTTACCTCTCCACCAGCCACGAGCTGCGCCGTGACGAGATCCTCGAACGCGGCAATGATGTCCTCGCCGACCTTCTTGGACAATCCGAGCCGTTCTGCGATTCTTGCCGCAAGTTCTGCCTTGTTCATATGCTTTATGCGGATTCACCGTTAGTATTTACACCAAGCATAGCCAAAAACTACTTGGAAAGCAAGGGAGACCGCGGATGTGTCGCCCATTGATCGACAACATCTTCAATGTCGCGCACCTTCACAACGTCCTCGGCGTGCTTGGCAGCCTCATGTACCACGCCCATGCTGGTTGCGTGATGTGAGCGCGAGCAGTCGATGGCGACCTTTGCGGACGCTTCATCGATAAGGTCGATGGCCTTGTCTGGAAGAAAACGCCCTTGGATTTTTTTGTCCGAAAGTCGTACTGCCGCCTCGATGGAATCATCCGGGATTCTGACTCGATGGAATGCCTCATACGCTGGACGAAGTGCCTTTAGCATGCGGATTGCCAATTCGGGGGTGGGCTCATCCACGAGTACGGGCTGTAGACGGCGGTCAAGCGCGGCGTTCGGACGAATGTGTTTCTCGTATTCGTCCCAGGTGGTAGCACCGATGATCTGGAGGTCGCCGCGCGAAAGTGACGGCTTGAAAACCTCGGCCACGTTCACCGCGCCTTCGGCGGAGCCGACTTGCGCGAGCATATGGAACTCGTCGATGAACAGGATGGTGCGCTTTTCCGACGTGATCCCGGCGAGGAACGCCTGTAGCCGCTTTTCGAGCTCGCCGCGGTACTTGGTCTCGGCCATAATCGCATTCAGGTCCATAGATACGATACGTGATCCCTTGAGCGCCTCTGGCACATTGCCCGCAAGGATCTGCTGCGCGAGCCCGTCGACGATGGCGGTCTTTCCCACGCCCGGCGCGCCGATGAGCAGGGGATTGTTTTTTGTGCGGCGCATGAGGATGTGCAGCGTACGCTCTATTTCCTTTTCGCGTCCCTCGATTTTGTCGAGCCCGCCGCGGGCTGCGCGCTCCGTAAGGTCGGTCGCGAACGCGTTTGCCGCAGCCGTGCCGCGCTTGGCGGATTTTTCCTGCCGCCCCTTCGCGAGAACGAACAGCCCAGCGAGCCCGAGGATGATCGCGATGCTCCACCATGTTTTTTCTATCATACGCGCTTAAGGATACCGCATGCGCGGGCGGCAAACAAACGTCCCGGCCGGGCGCATGCCCGGCCGGGACGTCGGATGACTAGTAGGAGATGGTCGGTCCCATGAGCGGGAGTACCCGGAGAAGATGGGCGTTGATGTTGGACGCGCCCGCGTCGGTATCGTCCCAGAGGATCGCCTGGTGACGGACGGCGCGCGCTTCTGCGTCGCTTAGCAGGTCGAACCGGACCGAGTCATCGTCCGCCGCGCTCGCCCCCGTTGTGTCGACGTGCAGGCTGAGGGTGGACGTGACCCCCGCCGGAACGTCGGTCGGTCCTGTGGTGGCATCGGCTCCGAGGTTCAGTACCGCGTAGGCCACTGGCTCGGCGGCCTGCCCGCAGGCACTGCCGTCGGCCTTCAGGAGCGACCAGTCGCCCTTGTCGCTGATCGGCGCGGAGAGATCGTCCATGTCGTACAGGTTCCACAGGTCATTGGCGCCGAACCGCTTAGTGGACGCGCCGTCGCCACAGTCGTTCCATCCGGTTCCAGCGTTGTCCGTGGTCGTGACTCTGAACATGAGCTGGTTGACGGTGACGTCGCCGAACGAGGACGACGCGACGTTGAAGCGCAGCGCCTCGGCCCGTCCTGGGACGCCCGTCCCGGAAGGTGATGCGGACGACAGGGAGAAGCTCGGCTCGCTTAGGCGAATGATCATCAGGCGTCCAGAGACACTGGCCGCGACGTCGGTTTCGTCGACGCTGTTGCCCGAGGTCACGCCGATCGCGGAGAAGGAACCGGAGTCCAGGGCGTTCAAGGTGAAGCGGAGGGTGTCGCCCGAGGCAGCGCCGTACGAGCCGACGGCGACGATGTCCACGGTGAGCGTCACCGCGGTGACGTCGCCCGCGCGGGCGTAGCACTCGGCGCCTTCGAACGAGACGTGTCCGGCGATGACGGACGCCGTATCCGTATAGCCGGATCCGCCCTCGTCGGTACAAAGAATGGACGCGGCGCCGGCGCCGGTCGCCGATCCGAGATCGTCGAACGAGAGGGTCTCGACGAGGAAGTCCTCGCCACGCGCGTCGAATTCCCAGCGCCCAACCTCGTTGCCGGTCGTGGAGCCCAGAAGAATGTCGCTCGCCGTCATGTCCGGGGCCGGGCGAAGGACGAGACGTCCGTTCTCCTGCACCCTGGTGGAGATGGTGCCCGTATCGTTCAGCGTATCAGCTCGGCCGATTTGGAGCGTGGCTCCGGACAGCGTCGTGCCGCCGATGGTCGCGGTTACGGATGACTCGCCCGCGAGCGCGGCGGCGAACCGGTCCGGATCGTCGGACAGCGTGCCGTCGTTGCTCAAATCGCACCGGATGACATACGTCGTCGCGGTCGCGGCCGCGACCGTGAACGAGTCGGAGAAGGTGAGGGTCTCGGCGGACACGGGCTCCGGCCCGGCGATCACCGTGCCGGCCGCGTCTTCGAGCCGGCATTCCATGAAGCGGTCCTCGGCGTTCGCATCGCGGTCGATCGTCGCGAAGTCCGCATCGTCGTCCCCGAACACGGAAAAGCTCATCTCGTCGATCGTCGCGTCGCCGCCGCGCGGCTGGAGGTCGAATGAGAGCAGCGCGGCGTCCTCGCTGCCGGCCACCGTCTCGACGTTGAGCGGCTGGTGCGGGGTGAGGCGCACGAGCAGCGCGGGGGAGCGCATGGACATCATCGCGAGTCCGGCCGCGGCCGCGAGCCCGGCGCCCGCGAGCAGCGCGACGCCAACGACGGTCGTCGTGCTCGTCCGCATTTTTGTCTGAATCTTTTTTGCCATAAGAGTTGGTTATGATTGGTCCTAGTATATCACGAATCGCAAAAACGCCCCGCATGCGCGAGGCGTTTTTTTGCTAGCGCGCGTATTCGACGACGCGCGTTTGGCGAATGATGGTGACTTTGACCTCGCCCGGATAATTGAGCTCGGCCTCGATTTTGTTGGCAATATCGCGCGCAAGCTTGTACGCGGTCAGATCGTCGATCTTTTCCGGAGTGACGAACACTCGTACCTCGCGACCGGCCTGGATGGCATAGACCTTTTCCACCCCGTCGAACGACGCGGCCGTCCGTTCAAGCTCCTCCATGCGCTGGATGAATTGCTCGAGGCTGGCCTTGCGCGCGCCCGGTCGCGATCCGGAAATGGCATCCGCCGCCTTCACGAGCGCACCCTCAATGGTGCGCGGCTTGTCTTCGTGGTGGGCGATTGACTGATAGCTGATCTCTTCTGGGAATCCGAATTTTTTCATGATGTTGTAGCCGATCTCCGGGTGCGCCCCGGCCATGTCGTGGTCCACGGCTTTGCCAATGTCATGGAACAACCCACCTTTCTTGCACACGAACACGTCCGCGCCGATTTCCTCGGCTATCATGGAACTGAGCTGCGCGACTTCGATGGAGTGCTGGAGCACATTTTGGCCGTAGGACGTGCGGAACTTGAGACGGCCGAGGATTGACACGAGTTTCGGATCGATGGAACCGACCGGAATTCCGAGCGCGTGCAAGGCTTCCTCGCCCGCTTTGCGGATTTCTGTGGCCAGTTCCTTTTTGGCATCGCCCACCGCTTCCTCAATGCGCGCCGGATGAATGCGCCCGTCCTTGATGAGGGCCTCGAGCGCGCGTTTGGCGACCTGGCGTCGGATCGGGGAGAAGCCGCTAATCGTGATGGCACCCGGGGTGTCGTCCACGATGATTTCCGTCCCGGTTTCCATCTCAATGGCTTTGATGTTGCGTCCTTCCTTGCCGATGATGCGCCCCTTCATTTCATCCGAAGGGAGATCGACCGATGATGTCGTCGTCTCAACGCATTGCGAAGAAGCGAACCGCGTGACCGCGAGCGAAAGGAGCTTGCGACTCTGCTTCTCGATTTCTTCTTCCTCCGTTTGCTCAAGCTTGTGAAGGCGGGACATCAGCGCTTCCTGAGATGTTTTCTCGATTTCTTCCATGAGTCGTACCAGGGCCTGCTCGCGAGTCAGCGTGGCGATTTCCTGGAGCTTCGCGACCTGCTCTTCCTTGATTTGAGAAATTTGAATTTTTGCGTCTTCCACCTGCTTCGTGCGTTCCTCAAGCTTGTTCTTCTTGTCCTCGACCTCGATGAGCTTGTTATCGAACATGCTTTCTCGTTTTTCCAAGCGACGTTGCATTTCGGTAAGCTCCTGACGTCGGGACTGTTCTTCGTGCTTTGCCTCCTCGATGATTTTGAGCGACCGGTCTTTTGCCTCGAGCAGGAGTTCCTGCTGCTTGTTCTTCGTTTCGTTGATCGTTTCCTGCGACTTTTCCTTGGCCTCCGAAAGAATTTTTTCCGCCCGTCCTTCTGCGTCCGTCATGGTACGCGCCGCGATTTCTTTGCGGGCGACGTACCCGGCGGCCACACCAAGGACCAGGGCGACGACGCCATAGATTATTGGGGACATAAAACTTCTCGAGAGAGGGCTCTCAGAGAATCGTACGGCCGCCCGCCTGCCGTCTAACAGGCATTTTTCGGATGCGTTAAATCAGCTGTCCCAAATGGGAAAGCGACAGAACGCGGAAAAAAGGCGAATTCAAGCGAAAATTCATAGGGACCGCCTGCAACCGTACCATCTCTGAAGGACCCGTGACTTACTGGATTACTGTAGCAGACGGGGTCAGGCGTGACAAGACGGCTTCTTCCGTCTGTAGCGCGTCCAATATGTTTTCCGAGTTGAGCGCGTTGAGCGGGACAGCCTCGTCGATACGGAAAGGACCGACGGAGGTCCGGCGCAGTTCCTCGACATAGCCGCCCATGCCGATGGCGCCTCCGAGGTCGCGGGCGAGAGAACGGACATATGTGCCCGAACCGCACCGGATACGGACGGTGATTCGTTGGCCATTGGCTGTTGGCTTCGGTGCGCCGAGAAGATTAAAGGCATGAACGGTCACGGCGCGCGCCTTGGCCTCGATAGGTGTTCCTTCGCGGGCCGCCTCGTACATTTTTTTCCCTTTGATCTTGATCGCAGAATAGGCCGGAGGAATCTGCTCGATTGCCCCAGTGAACGTCTTCATGACGTAGTCCAACGCCTGGCGTTCGAGAATCTTATTGGATTCGGCGCCTAGCGTTGGGCTGATGGTGCCTGTCCGGTCGTCCGTGTCGCTTGTCGCGCCGAACATGAATATGGCCTCATATTCTTTGTCGAGCCCGACTAATTTTGGGAATTCTCGCGTTGCCATCCGTCCAACGCCGACGATAAGCAATCCCGTTGCGAACGGGTCAAGCGTCCCCGCGTGCCCGACTCGTCGCTCACCCGTGAAACGTCGCACGCGGTTTATGACGTCGTGCGAGGTCATTCCGTCAGGTTTGTCGACAAGAAGAAATCCGTGCATATCCATTTTGAAGATGTTATCATAGATTTAACAATGCAATCATATGGCAGGAAAGAAAACATCGCAGAAGCCGAAGGTCCTTCTCGTTGAGGACGACCCGTTTCTTTATAAGGTGCTTGAGCAGCGTCTGAAGGAAGAGGGCTTGGACATTATCGTCGCGACCGACGGCGAGGAAGCGATCCTTCGGGCGATGAAGACCAAGCCGATGTTGATGTTGCTCGACCTGATCCTCCCAAAAAAGAGCGGATTCGAAGTTCTTTCGGAGCTGAGGCGGATGAAAGCGTTCGAAAAGCTTCCCGTGGTCGTCCTTTCGAACCTTGGACAGCAGGAGGATGTTCATCAAATGAATAAGCTGAAGATACGAGAATACCTGGTAAAGGCGGATTATTCCTTGTCGGAAATAGTCGAGAAGGTGAAATGGCATATCAGCAAACTCTCGGATTAGGAAAGAATGGATTCGAACCGGCCCGTTCTGGCCGGTTTTGCATTGACGGATCAAGGACAACCCGTTATAGTTTCGGGCATGAATATCACAGAGATTGCACGTCGTCTGAAGATTCCAACCAGCGAGTTGAGGGAGAAGCTTCCCCAGCTGGGTTTGGGTTATGGTCGCAATACCGTTAAGGTCAATGACCGAGAAGCCCAACGGATCGTTCAGGCATGGACGGAAATGAAGCGTCGCGAGCGCCTTGGCGAAAAACGTGACGAGCAATTGGTTCGCGGCGCGGCGCAGCGCGCGGGCGATAAGCCTGTCGCCGAGCGCACGATGATGCTTCCGTCGGTGATGACCGTACGCGATTTTGCCGCGCTCATCGACGTTCCGATCGCGAAGGTGATGCGCGAGCTCATGAAGAATGGCATTCTCGCCTCGCTTAACGAACGCATCGACTTTGAGACCGCGTCGATTGTCGCGTCCGATCTTGGCGTGATCGCGCAACAGCAGATCGACAATGGCACCAAGCCCGAGGAAGACGCTTCCACCGCTCGTTTGACGGAAGTTCTTTCCGGCGAGCAGAAAGAAAATCGCGTGTCGCGTCCGCCGATCATTGTCGTCATGGGACACGTGGACCACGGGAAGACAAAAATTCTCGACGCGATTCGTTCTACGCACGTGATGGAATCCGAGGCGGGCGGCATCACGCAGCACATCGGCGCCTATCAGGTCGAACGAAAGGGCCATCATATTACGTTTATCGACACGCCGGGACACGAGGCCTTTACGGTGATGCGATCACGCGGGGCCAAGGTCGCGGACATTGCCATTTTGGTGGTTGCCGCGGACGACGGCGTCCAGCCGCAAACGAAGGAGGCGGTGGATATCGTGAAGGCCGCCGGAATTCCTTACGTGGTCGCGCTTAACAAGATCGATAAGCCGGATGCCAATCCGGAGCGCGTGAAAGGTCAGTTGGCGGAGCTTAATTTGCTTCCCGAGGAATGGGGAGGCAAGACCATGATTTTGCCGGTCTCCGCGAAAACGGGGCAGGGAATCGACGAGTTGCTCGACGCCTTGTTGCTCGTGAATGAAATCGAACAGGAAAAGATTTCGGCAAACCCGAACCGTAAGGCCGCGGGAACGATCATTGAGTCGCATATTGACAAGGGAGAAGGACCGGTGGCCACCGCGCTCATTCAGGCCGGCACGCTTCATTTGGGAGATACCATCGGCATTCGCGGGGCGTTGTTCGGCCGCGTGCGCATGATGAAAAATTGGAAAGGCGATTCCGTGAAGGAAGCAATGCCGTCCACTCCGGTTAAGATTCTTGGATTCAAGGTCGCGCCCGCAGTTGGTGACGTCATCGAGGTTCCCGAGGACGAAAAGGCGCTTGCGAAAGCGCGCAAGCCGATCAAGTCCGCGGTAGATACCACGTCCTCGACGGTCGCGAAGCCGGATACGGGCAAAGAAGGAAAAAAACTTCTCAATATTATTTTGCGCGCCGACGTGCTCGGTTCGCTCGAGGCGGTGCTCGGCATGATCGAGAAGATCAAGCATGACGCGGTCGGCGTGGAGATAGTCGCGAAGGGGCTCGGCAACGTGACCGACGCGGACGTCAACAAGGCCGAGGCAACGCAATCGGTAGTCTATGCCTTTGACGTGAAGCCGACCACGAGCGCGGAACAGCTCGCGCGCGACAAGGGCGTCGAGGTTGTGCCGTTTCAGATCATCTACAAGCTGTTCGAGGACATTCTGTCCCGCCTTCAAAAGATGCTTCCCGACGAGCGGATCATTACGGAAATGGGGAAGGTTGAGGTTCTCGCCATGTTCAAGAAGCTTGATGCCGGCGGAGTTATCGGGGGCAAGGTTCTCGGCGATAAGATTCGCGTCGGTTCCAAGTTGCGCATCATGCGCGGCGAGCAGATGGTCGGCGAAGGAGAAATTTCCAAGATCCAGGTCGGCAAGCAAACCGTCAAAGAGGTCTCTGGCGGATCGGAGTGCGGCATCGAGTTTACCAGCCGCTCAAAGATCGAAATTGGTGACATGCTCGAGACGTATTACGAAGAGTCCAAGGCTCGCATCCTGCAGATCGAAGGGGTTGATCTGCGGTAAAATCTCGAAAAATGATGACGTTCCCCTATAAAATTCATATGCTCGAACTTACATCTTCAAACTTCGATTCGTCCGTTCTTGCCTCGTCTTCCGCTGTGCTCGTGGATTTTTGGGCCCCGTGGTGCGGTCCATGCAAGATGATGGGGCCGATCGTCGAACAGCTCGCCGGCGAAATGCCGGACGTCGTGTTCGGAAAGGTAAACGTAGATGATCACGGCGAACTTGCGCAACGCTATAACATTTTGTCGATCCCAACCTTCCTCGTGTTTAAGGGGGGTCACGTGGCGGATCAATTTTCCGGGGTGATGCCTGCCGAAGCATTGAAGGCACGAATTGAGAAGTATCTCTAATTCGGTTTGAGGCTGAGAGAATTTTTCGTGGCTTTCCGCCCTATGTCTATGGAAAAAGTCATTATTATTGGATCCGGACCCGCCGGGCACACCGCCGCGATTTATGCGGCTCGTGCAGAGTTGACCCCATTGTTGTTCGAAGGCCGAATCCCGGGCGGACAGCTGATGCTGACCACCGAAGTTGAAAACTTTCCGGGATTTCCCGGCGGAGCGCAAGGGCCGGAAATGATGGAACTGTTCAGAAAGCAATCGCAACGTTTTGGCACGCGTATCGTGGCCGATGACGTGGTTGCCGTGGATTTTTCCGTACGTCCATTTCTCGTGAAAACCGCGGATGCGGAGTATCACGCTGAGTCGCTGATCGTTTCTACGGGCGCGACCGCCATGTGGCTCGATGTCCCTGGCGAAAAGAAATACGGCGGCCGCGGCGTGTCCGCCTGCGCGACCTGCGACGGGTTTTTCTTCAAGGGGAAGAAGATTATTGTGGTTGGCGGCGGGGACAGCGCCATGGAAGAGGCGACGTTTCTGACGCGTTTTGCCGAGTCCGTGACGGTCATCGTGCGCCGCGAGGAACTGCGCGCGTCAAAGATTATGCAGGAACGGGCGAGGGCAAATTCGAAAATCTTATTCGTGTGGAACTCGGAGGTGAAGGAAATCGTCGGCGACGGCACGCGTGTCACGGGAGTCAAATTGTTTGATAACAAGACGAACGTGATGAGCGAGCTCGCGACCGATGGCGTGTTTGTCGCGATCGGACACAAGCCGAATACGGAACTGTTTGCGGGCAAGCTTGAACTCGATACGAAGGGATACGTCGTGACCCAGCCACACTCGACCCGAACGAGCGTTGAGGGCGTGTTCGCGGCCGGCGACGTGGCCGACCACTATTACCGCCAAGCAATTACCGCCGCCGGAACCGGATGCATGGCCGCGATCGACGCGGAACGCTGGTTGGCGAGCAGGGAATAACGGAATCAATTGACGGGACGGACAATGACTGCTAGGGTCATTGTCCGTTCTTTTGCATAGGAGAGACTCGTGAAACACCCAGATTCATCGATCCTTCTGCACATCGCCATGGCCGACGCGGCCGCGGCGGGCGCAGAGTTCCTCAGGTTTCCGCGCGACGCGGCAACGCGCGACCGCGTGTTGCGCTTCGACGGCTATGTCGGACATCCGACGCACGGCCACGCCGCGGGAAAATACACCGACGACGCGGAGATGAGCGTCGGCAACGCCTTGGTGCTCATCGAGCACGGGCCCACGTACACGCCGCTCCAGTTCGCGGACGCGTGGATGAACGAGTTCGAGCGCGGCGGACGTCGCACGGGATACGCGCGGCGCTTCCAGGCCTTTCTCGAGACCATTCGCGACGGTGCCGACCTTCTTGACCGGATTGTTTCGGACTCCGACAAGAACGGCGCGGCCATGCGCGCGCCCGTCATCGGCGTGCTGCCCACGGTCGCGGAGGTGCTCGAGGTCGCCACGCTCCAGGCCGCGATCACGCACAACACGCTCCCCGGGCTGTTCAGCGCTCGCGCCGCGGCGCTCATGGCGCACTTCGCGCTGTATGAGGACGCACCGCTGTCGCGCGTGGGCGAGTACTGCCTGAGCCATCTGTCGACGGAGGACGTCGACCATTACGGGCGGGTGTTCCGCCGTCCGTGGAACTATGGTCCCGTGACCGGTCGGAACGATTCGATCGCGATTGCCACGGTCCACGCGGCTGCGACGCTCGTCATGCGCGAGCCGTCGCTCATGGACATGCTGCGCACGTGCGTCGAATGGGGCGGTGACACGGATTCCGTGGCCGCCGTGGCCTGGGGCATTGCCTCGCCGCGCTTCCAGGACGAGCGGCTCGCCCGTTGGATGACGCGCGACCTCGAGCAGGGCAGCCGCAAGACTGGCGCCCCGCGCCTGCACTCACTCGGCACGCGCCTCATGGCCAAGTACTCCTGACGCCCCCGACGGCGTCTTTTTTCTATTGCAGGGGTTTCTTTGCGGGGCTATGATGGGTCTCTATGCCCAACCCATTTGACAATGCCCTTTTGCAACTCAATCGTGCCAGTTTGGCGAAATCCTTTTCTCCGGAACTCATCGAACGGCTCCGGCATCCCAACCGCGAGATTCGCGTGTCGATTCCAATTCGCATGGATGACGGAACCTTGCGTGTATTCGAGGGATATCGCGTGGAGCACAGCAACGCGCGCGGGCCGTACAAGGGCGGGATTCGATATCATCAGGATACGGATATCAACGAGGTCAAGGCACTCGCGCTTTGGATGACCATGAAGTGTGCGGTCGCGAACATTCCCATGGGCGGCGGGAAGGGAGGGATCACCGTGAATCCGAAGGAACTTTCGAAGGGCGAGCTGGAGCGGTTGAGCCGTGGGTGGGTCCACGCCCTTTCCGACGTGCTCGGACCGAAAAAGGACGTGCCGGCCCCGGACGTGAATACTACGCCGGAAATCATGGCATGGATGGCGGATGAGTTCGGGAAGATCACAGGCGACACCTCTGGCGCGATGATCACGGGAAAGCCGCTTGTGAACGGCGGGTCCGAGGGTCGTGGCACGGCGACCGCGCAGGGCGGATTCTACGTATTTGGCGCGCTGCGCGAGAAACTTGGATTGCCGCAGATGTGCCGGGTGGTCGTGCAGGGGTTCGGCAACGCGGGCGACCACGCGGCCGAGCTGTGGACCCAGGCCGGGCACGCGGTGATCGCGGTGTCGGATTCGAAGGGCGCGATTGTGTCGGATGCAGGGCTCGACATCGCGGCCGTGACCGCGCACAAGAAGGCGACCGGCTCGGTGGTCGGCCTGGCGGGCACGCGGATGATTTCAAACGAGGAATTGCTCGCGCTTGACTGCGACCTGTTCATTCCGGCGGCGCTCGAGAACCAAATTCGCGCGGACAACGTCGCGGTCATTCGCGCGAAGGTGATCATGGAACTTGCCAACGGCCCAACCACGCCGGAGGCCGACGACGCGCTGTTCGCGCGCGGTATCGCCGTGGTGCCGGACATTCTGTTCAACGCGGGCGGCGTGACGGTTTCCACCTTCGAGTGGGAACAGAACCTGAATGGTCAACACTGGACCGAGGCAGAGGTGTTCGGGAAGTTGAGGACAATCATGGAGCGGGAGGCAACGAACATTTTTGACACCGCGCAATCGCTTCGCACCGACTTGCGCCGTGCCGCGTTCGTGGTCGCGCTCGGTCGACTCGAGGAAGCGATGCGGGAGTCACATGATTGACAATCAATCAAATCTGAGATATACCTCCGGCACACCCCGGAGGTATAGCATGCCCGACTCGAAAGTCGTCATCGTGACCGCGCGCGTCACCGAAAAGGAGGTCGTCGTCAAGTTTCCCGACGGCCAGTCCAGGAGTTTTCCTCACGCGTGCCCCTCTGCCGTCGGCCTGCTCGTTTCCGGGTGGGTCGAAGAGGCCGTGCGCGCCTGGTCCGACGGCAAGCTCAAGGCCGTCCCGGTCGTCACGAAGCCCCAGGGTCGCGCACCACGCGCCAGCTTCTATTCCATTGCGGAGATCATGGACGACGCGTCCTTGCGAGATTTCTTCGCCTTCACCCTCCGGCCGTCGTAGGAACAGTGAAGATGCGAATCATCGCCTTCGTCTAGGTGGCCTCAACGTCGCCTCTTTTTTTGTTTCGACGCGCATGTTAGGATCGATTTCATATGCCAAGTTACAACCATTTGGAAATTGAGCCGAAGTGGCAGAAGGAGTGGGAAACGAACAAGGCTGGTGAGGCCGTTGAGAGCGACGCGGATGCCGTCTATCACCTCATCATGTTCCCGTATCCTTCAGGCGCGGGGTTGCACGTCGGCCACGTGGAGTCATACACGGCCATGGACATTTTGTCTCGCAAGGCCAGGATGCAAGGGAAGAACGTGCTGTTTCCCATCGGGTATGACGCGTTCGGGCTTCCGGCGGAAAACTACGCGGTGAAGACCGGAGTCCATCCCGCGGATACCACGAAAAAGACCATGGAAACTTTCCGTCGACAAATGAAAGCCGTAGGGCTTTCGTTCGATTGGTCGCGCGAGATCGCGACCTGCGACCCGGCGTACTACAGGTGGACGCAATGGCTGTTTCTGTTGTTTTACAAAAACGACCTGGCGTATCGCGCGAAGGCGCCGGTCAATTGGTGCGACGGCTGCAATACCGTGCTTGCCAACGAGCAGGTGGTCGACGGCGCGTGCGAGCGTTGCAAGACCACAGTGGTACAGAAGGATCTCGAGCAATGGTTTTTTCGCATCACGAAGTATGCCGATCGCCTGCTCGCGGGCATCGACGCCGTCGACTGGCCGGAGCGCATCAAGTCGATGCAGCGCCACTGGATCGGTCGCAGCGATGGCGTAGAGGTGGAATTTCGCGGGTTGCGCGCGGAGATGACGGGAGAGAAGGGGACGGAGCGCGTGCACGAGGCGGAGTTTTCGATTCCCGTGTTCACGACGCGCGTGGACACGCTGTTTGGCGTTTCGTATATCGTGCTCGCGCCCGAACATCCGCTCGTGGACGTATTGACCACCGAGGAAAACCGCGACGCGGTGGTCGCGTATCGCGACCAGGCGCGCAAAAAGTCCGAACTCGAGCGCACGCAGCTTGAGAAGGACAAGTCCGGCGTGTTCATTGGCACGTACGCGAAGCACCCGCTTACCGGCGAGGACATTCCGATCTGGATTTCCGACTACGTGCTCGTGAACTATGGCACGGGCGCGGTCATGGGCGTTCCGGCGCACGACGAGCGCGATTTTATCTTCGCACAAAAATACGCGCAGGGGGTGAATGAGGTTGTTGCGCCGCCCGCCGGCATGGAGCACGACTTCGCGGCCGAGGCATATACGGACGACGGCATACTCGTAAACTCCGGCGAGTTCGACGGGATGACGAGCACGGAGGCAAAGAATGCGATTGCGACGGCCATTGAGTCCGCGGGCAAGGGCAAGCGCGTGGTGAACTATCATCTGCGCGATTGGCTGGTGAGCCGCCAGCGTTATTGGGGCGCGCCGATCCCGATCGTCTGGTGCGAGGCTTGCGGTGCGCAGCCAGTGGAGCCGAAGGATCTGCCGGTTTTGCTTCCGCGCGACGTGGACTTCATGCCAACTGGCCGGTCGCCGCTTGTGGATTCGGTTTCATTTCACGATGTATCCTGCCCCAAGTGCGGCGCAGGCGCGCGGCGCGAGTCCGACACCATGGATACGTTCGTAGATTCGTCGTGGTACTACCTGCGTTACACGGATCCGCATAACGACGACGTGCTCGCGGAGCCGGAGAGGATTAGGCGATGGTGCCCTGTTGACCTATATTTGGGCGGCGCGGAGCATGCGGTGTTGCACCTTTTGTACTCGCGCTTTTTCGCGTACGCGCTCCACGACCTCGGATACGTTGATTTCGAGGAGCCGTTTCTGAAGCTTCGCAACCAGGGCCTGATCCTCGGGCCGGACGGCGAGAAGATGTCGAAGTCCCTTGGAAACGTCGTGAATCCCGACGAGGTGATCGAACAGTATGGCGCGGATACGATTCGGCTGTACGAGATGTTTATGGGACCGCTTGAGGACGCCAAGCCTTGGGACACGAGCGGCATTGTGGGCATCCGTCGGTTTCTCGACAAGGTGTGGATGACGCGCGAGCGCGTGGGCGACGCGAAGGACGCCGAGCTGACGTGCCTTGTTCAAAAGACCATCAAGAAGATTTCGGATGACATCGAGGCGTTGAAATTTAACACCGCGATTTCGCAGCTCATGATTTGCGCGAACGCGCTGCATGAGCGCGAGGTCGTCCCGCGCGGCGCGTACGAAACTTTTGTAACGCTGCTTGCTCCGTTCGCGCCACACCTGGCCGAAGAGATTTGGCACGACCTTGGCCATGCGGAATCGGCGTTCGCGCAGAGCTGGCCGGAGTACGACGCCGAGCTCGCCAAGGACGCGCTCGTCGCTATCGCGGTACAGGTCAATGGCAGGCTGCGTGCGACCATTGAGCTGTCGCCGGACCTGCCAGAGAAGGACGTTCGTGATCGCGCGCTCGCCACGGAGAACGTGGAAAAATTTACCGATGGGAAGGAAATCGCAAAGGTCATTTTTATCCAGGGCCGTCTCATCAACATCGTGGTGAAATAAAAAATCGGCCTAGAAGGCCGAGTCGCTCTTGGTACGCGTGACGAGGATGGAGAAGTTCTGCCAGTCATCGCCAGTCCGCATGACCTGGAAGGTTTCGCCAGGAAGCGCGACAAGCTTGAGCATCTCCATGACGAATTGCACGGCGCGCTTGTCGTGGCCGTTCATCTGGTTGTTGCAGAAGATCTGCGCATGGCCGTGCAGGCGCACGGCGTTCACGACCGGCGCGAGCCTGGTCGCGTCCCACGCGTCATAGGCGAGCCCGTCGATGACCCAGGAAAAACAGAAGGGCTCTCCGGCCCCATGCAAGGTTTCTGCGTCCATGTTGCCTCCGGCTACGGTATATCGCAGATGATATTTGGCGTCAAGTGCTGAAAAAACGGACGAGCCGAGAGGCTCGTCCTTGCGTTGGCGACGCGTCGGTTGTCGACCGTCAGATGCCGATCCGCGGCAGCTCCTCCGGGAGAAGGAACTTCCCGTTCCGGTTGACGACGACGAATGGGTCGGTCGGGTACTCGGACGGTCCGGCGGCGAAGGGGTTGCTCGGCACGTAGTAAGGGCTGGTCCCGTCGAAGAGGACTTTCCACCCTCCGGTCATTCGCATGTCGGCGAGGTCGCGGGCCGCCCGGAGGCGGATGCCCTCGGAATAGGCGGGTTCGCCGTCGCCGGCCATGGTCACGACCAGCACCTCGAGCGCGTCGCCGAGCGCCCCCAGGGATGCCCATGTCGTTATGGACCGGCGTCGCTCGAACTCGGAAGGGGGAGCGAACCCGTTCTGGACGAGCACGTTCGTGCACCGTCCGAGGGTGACGGACGTGTCGCCGAACAGGTCGGCGGGAGGCGTACGCGCGGAGTCGAGGCCACGCCGCCGAACGTCGAGCAGCATCTCGAGCTCCGCGTCCGTGGCGGTGGCTCCTTTCCCGTCGAGCGTCCCTTGGACCGTCGCGAGCATCGCGGCGGAACGCTCGATGATCATTCGTTCATCGTCGCTCTGCCCACGTTTTTTGATGGCTTCCATGATCGGCCCGCTCATCAGGGCGGTCATGGAGATCAGCTGTTCCTTCGTCGTCATGTTTTTCTCCGGTTGAAGGTGTGTCGTGTGTACCTGATTTTTGCTGATTTGTCAATGGCTTCGGGCTCTGTTACTCTTCCGCCATATGAACGTTGTCATGATTGGAACCGGTTATGTGGGGCTTGTGACGGGCTTGGGGTTTGCCAAGCTCGGGCATCGGGTCGCGTGCGTGGATACGGACGTGGCGAAGATCGCGCGGCTTGATCGCGGCGAGACGCCATTTTATGAGCCGGGCTTGCCGGAGCTGCTGCGCGAGATGCAGGAGGCCGGGCGCGTGGTGTTTGCCACGGACCTGGCGGACGTGATTGGCGGGGCTGAGATTATCATGATCGCGGTGGGCACGCCGGCGGGAAGGGACGGGTTCGCGGATCTCTCGTACGTGGAAGCCGCGGCAGATTGTATCGGAAAACTTTTGGACCACGAGGCGCTCGTGGTGCTGAAGTCGAGCGTGCCAGTGGGCACGAACCGCGATGTGCTCGCGCGGGTGCGGCGGGCCATGGGCGCGGCAGGACGCGAGGCGCTTACCTCGGTGGTAACGATTGCGTCGTTGCCGGAGTTTTTGCGTCCGGGGTTCGCGCTTCGCGATTTTATGGAGCCGGACCGCGTGGTGATCGGCGCGGACGACGCGGTGGCGCAGCAGACGCTCGACCGTTTGCACGATGGCATCAAGGCGACGCGCGCGTTCTTGTCACTTGAGAGCGCGGAGCTCGCCAAGTACGCGGCCAATGCGCTGCTCGCCACCAAGGTTTCGTTTATCAATGAGATCGCGAACATTGCGGAGCGCACAGGAGCGGACGTGCGCGAGGTGGCACGCGCCGTGGGGATGGACCGCCGCATCGGCCCGCACTTTTTGCAGGCCGGAATCGGCTACGGCGGATCGTGTTTTCCAAAGGACGTGTCCGCGCTCCACCAGATGGCCGGAACCACGGGATACGAGTTCAAATTGCTTTCCGCGGTGATCGAGGTGAACAATGCGCAGCGCGAGCGGTTCGTGTCTCGCGTGGCGGAGGAATTGGACGGCGTGCGCGGGCGGCGGCTGGCCGTGTGGGGCCTTGCGTTCAAGGGCGGTACGGACGACGTGCGCGGATCTTCCGCCATCGATGTCGTGCAACGGCTGGTGGGGCTTGGCGCGGAGATCGTGGCGTACGATCCGGAGGGCATGGAGCTCGCTCGGCGCACGTTGCCCGCGAGCGTACAGTTCGCAACCACGGCCGTTGACGCCACCACCGGCGCGGACGCGCTTCTCGTGCTCACGGACTGGCCCGAGTTCAAGGACGTGTCGTTCGCCGCAGTACACGACCGCATGGCCGAGCCCCGCGTATTCGACGGGAGAAATCATCTGGCGGATTCTGGGTTGAAAGAGTTTGGGTTCACGTATCACGGGGTTGGTCTCGGTTCGCGGGAGTAATCCTCTATGTATCAGCAGTGGAAACAGATGATCGCCTCGCCGTCGAAATCATTCGCGGCCGCGTTAGTCTGTTTTTCGTTGGGCGTAGCCATGGGTCCTCTCGTACCAATACCGGGCATTGGTACGATTCCGTTGGTATTTCTTGGTGTCGGACTTGTTGTCTGGGCATTGGTGCGCGACAGACAGGCGCGGTTCATCGGGCTGTTGCTCGCGTGCGTCGCGTTTGGCGTGTGGCGCTACGGGCAGGCCATCCTGCCGCCATCAATCCCAACGGTCGCGGACGCGGTCGGGCATCCGGTTCGCGTTGAGGGAACGGTCGTGTCCGAGGTGGAGCGAAGCATGTCGGGAGCGCGTGCCACGATCGACGATGTGCGCGTCGCGGATGAGCGCGTGGACGGGAAGGTGCTCATGTGGTTTCCGACCATACCAGCGGCGACCTACGGGGACACACTGACGTTCAACTGCACGCTGGCGATCCCCGAGCCCATTGACGGATTCCGATACGACGCATATTTGCGCAGCCAGGGGGTGCTCGCGCTCTGTTTCCGTCCGCAGTACGTAGACGTACGGCCTGGCCGCGGAAGGGTCATCGCGACGTTGCTTGCGGTGAAGCGTGTCATCGTGGACCGGTTCGCGCGGATCGTGCCGGAACCGCACGCCTCATTTCTTTCCGGATTGCTGTTCGGTGGGAGTTCCGCGCTTTCCTCGGGGCTCAAGGATGATTTTGCTGCCACCGGCACCTCGCACGTTCTCGCGGCAAGCGGTTTCAACGTATCGTTGTTCACCTTGGCATTTTTGACCTGGATTACACACACCGCGCTCGGTCGCAGGCGCGGCGCGTATCTCACCGCGGCGTTGCTCGTGGCGTACGTGCTGGTCGCCGGGGCCACGGCCGCGGTGGTGCGCGCCGGAACGATGGGCGCAGTGGTGCTCCTTGGGTTCGTGGTACGCCGCAAGCCGTCGGTGACAAACATGATGTTGTTGGCACTTGCGGGCATGCTCGCGTGGAACCCGCTTCTGTTTTTGAACGACGTGGGGTTTCAGCTTTCGTTCGTCGCGACCGCGGCCATGCTTGCGTTTGCGTCGCGCATTGAGCGTCGGTGCGGGTTCGTGCCGGCGGCGTTCGAGTTGCGCGCGTCGTTCGCGGCCTCGCTCGCGGCGATCATCGCGACGTTTCCCATCCTGCTCTGGCACTTCGGCACGGTTTCCCTGACTTCGCCTATTGTGAACCTCATCGTCCTTCCGCTCGTGCCATTGCTCATGGCGATCTCCGGCGTTGCACTCGCCGCCGGGTTCGTCCATCCCGCTCTCGGCACGATCGTCGCCATTCCGGCCTGGGCCATCTCATCCCTGATTCTCCATGTGGTGACCTGGTTCGGTTCCGCGTAGTTCATAGGCGCGAGACGTTCGCAACGCAGCGCAGTTTCAGGCAGCGGCATAAAGTTCGCGTTCCTGGTAAAATCAAATCCTATGATCGGACTGAAAAAATATACGCATCAGGAGCGGGAGGACGTTATTCAAAAGTTGCTCCCAAACATTCAAAAAAAATTCGGAAGTAATCTCCTCGGATTGGCAGCAACGGCATCGTTCGCGCGGGGCGATGACCTGGATTTTTCGGACCTGGAGCTGACCGCCATCGTGAGGGAGATGCCGGAAGGAAAGGATTTCGAGGGCATGGGACGGATTATCAACGGATTGCTCGTTGAACTTATTTGGACCACCGAGGAAACATACATTCGGTTTTTCAAGCGGCAGGTACACGACGATTGGTATCTTGCCGCGTCGGATCGTATGGTTCCCGTCGTGAATGAGAGCCTGATCAAACGCCTGAACGACCATTCTGTCGAGGTGACCGCGGAGGCTTGCCTGGCGCAACTTCGAAGGCACTGGCCCGAGGTTCAGGAATCAACATCGAAGGTACTCAAGGCCGTGCAGCAACGGGACCGTGAGGGTCTCGGGTTGGTGTATTGGGATATGGTTCGGCATACGCTTGTCGCGTTGTCGCTCCTGAACTGCAGGCCCTATACGACGTTCGCGAAGATGGTTGCCGAGGCCAGGGCATTCGACGTCAAGCCGTCGACATTCGATCCGTTCGTGAGCCCGCTTCGCGACGGACTCGACGACCTGGACGCCTTGCGCGCCCTCGTCGTGCGTACGTTCGAGGAAATGGAAGGATTCGTCCTGAGCGCGGGAGTCAATCCGTACTCGGAGGAATGGCAATTATTCGACGATTAGTCCGGATGTGACCTACACGCCCCTTTTTTGCGGGCCGTATGGTAGAATCAGCCCTGGTATGTCCAAGGACAATCCAGATCATACTTACAAGGAAGCCGAGCTTTCCGCCGCGGTCGAGCACGTCGCCGCGACGCGCGACGCGGTTGCGGGTGAGATCGGCGTGACGGAGCAGAACGTCGAGAAGTTCGAACGGCGCGGATCCGCCGACGAGACAGTGCGCATGAAATTACTCGCGCATTTTTCGGAGCGGCTCGACCAGCTCCATCATTTGTTTCCAAGTCCCTATTTCGTTCGGTGCGACGTGCGCGACGAGAAGGGGGAATCAAAGACACTTTATTTTGGGAAATTTCCGTTCACGGAGCGGTCGATCTTTTCGTGGATGGCTCCGGCCGCGCGGCTCCGGTTCGCGGACGTCGGCCCGGCGACCTACGCGCTCCCCGACGGTTTCTCATGGACCGGCAAGGTGGCACGCAAGGACCAGTTCATGATCGTTGGCGGGCGCATCGTGTTCATGACCACCGAGTCCGACGCGTACGGACGCACGCTGGTGCACCAGGAAGAACTCAGTCGCCGCAAGGCCGGATTCATGCTTCCCGAGATCGTCGCGAAGATGGAACGCGCGCAGGACGACGTGATCCGCGCGCCCTCGGACGGATCGTTCCTCATTGCCGGACCGGCGGGTTCGGGGAAGACCACGCTTGCGTTCCACCGTATCGCTTACTTGCTGCAGTCGCCGGATACGTCCGAGCGCTTTTCGTCGCGCGATGTGATCGTGTTCGTGCAGGACGAAGGGACGCGCGCGTATTTTTCCAAGCTGCTGCCGGACCTTGGCATCCATGACGTATGCGTCACCACGTTCGGGGAATGGGCAATGGAACGGTTGGAGCTCGCGGATGTTACGGTTGTGCGGCGCGGCAACGGGATCAGCGAAGAAACGGACGCGTATGAGGCGCATAAGCGCGAGGCCTTGCGCGCGCCGGGCGGGGTGTATCGTCGTCGG